>Ga0307990_1000084_pt1 | contig 88791 bp, 58 predicted proteins | sample EllFjometagen129_FD_203168 | JGI IMG/M metagenome (GOLD analysis project Ga0307990, IMG submission 203168) | Marine microbial communities from Ellis Fjord, Antarctic Ocean - #129 | ecosystem: Environmental > Aquatic > Marine > Unclassified | place: Southern Ocean | collected 2014-10-08 | reverse complement strand
AAACCTGTCAGGTTTGAACCCGGGATTTTATCTTGTGTCAGTACGCACAGATGAAGCAATGAAAGTGGAGAAATTTTTTGTTAGGTAGCTCCAAGTCAGGGCTTCACTTAAAGTGAAACCCTGACTAAGCGCAAGTCACCCCGTGAATTTGTTAAAAGTGATTTTTTTTGATAAAATGCCTGCCAGAGATGCTTTCCATTGCAGGGATGGATGATTTTTATTAAATTGCAATTTTTTATAAAATTAGCTTTTCATGTTGCTATTCTTATCATTATTGGGCATATTTCTTTCGGCTATTTTGATTTATTTCAATGCCCGAAAAAACCCGTCCATTATTTACCTTGGCTTTTCCTTTTTGCTGATGTCACCCTTCTTCTTTCCGGGTGTTTTATATGGGATTCCCTTAATCACCGAAAGGGATCCTTCGGATCCCATAAACGTTAAAAAAAATAATTATGGCTAAAAATTTAACATTCTTCCTTACCTTGAGTTTGTTCATCAGTACAGGTGCACTTTCACAAAATCAACAGAAGATAGATAGCCTGTTAAGCATTGCCTCAACTTCGGTGGTTGATACAAACCTGGTCAATATCTATGAACAAATCACTAAACTTTATATAAAAACACAATTGGACAGTGCCGTGATTTATGGGCGAAAAATGTTAGATGTTTCTGAAGAACTGGGCTATCACAATGGAATTGCAATGGGGAATATATGGCTTATTGAAGCATACTATATGCTTGGGGAAAACGATTCTGCCATTTGTTATTATAAAAGAGCAAATGAAATTATAAAAAAAACCGGGAAATCATTATTGTTGGCACAATCCATACAGGTAATCGCGAATGTTTATACAATGTCCAACAAACTCGATTCGGCAATTGTTTTATATAAAGAAGCTTTAAAAATTCACGAAACCAATAATGATATTCTTTCCGCATCTAAAGTTATGTTATATATGGCGTGGCTGTACGGTCAATCGGGTGAATATGCATCTGCCGAAAAATATCTGTATAAAGCAAAACTAAATTTCAGGTCTTTGAACAATACTAATTGGTTAATGAAAACCGAAAAAGCATTCGCATCTTTATACTCCGGCCAGAATAAAAATGATTCCGCAATATTAGCATGTAATCGTGTTATCAATTATTATCTTTCGGTAAATAATTATGTTGCCTTAAGCGAATCATTAACTAATTTAGGTGGAATTTATATGGAGTTGGAAGATTATGATAAAGCACTGGAGATTCATAAAAAAAGTTTGAAATACGGAAATATGGTCAATGACCAAATTGGATTGGCGATAACCAAAATGAATATTGGGAATGTATATTTGCACATTGAAAAATACGATAGTGTACTTGTTTATCTTGATAGCAGCAGGGAAATATTCAGAAAAACCAACTCAATGCGCCCTTTAACATTCAACCTGTTCTTGACAGCCTTTTACCACATGCAAACCAATCAGTTACGCAAATCAAAAGAGATATACTTAGAAGCATATAATATTGCTAAAGACAATAATTTAAAAGCATATATAAAGGAAGCTGCCGAATCATTAAGTGGGGTTTACGAGAAAATGCATGATTACAAAAATGCCCTTAAATATGCCAAAATATATAAAATTCAATACGACAGCCTAATAAATGAAGATAATATCAGGGAACAAACTATTGCCCAGGAAGGCTATAAATACAAATTGCAGCTCCTGTCGAAAGAAAAGGAAATTGACTCTGAAAAGCAGAAAAAAAATTATGTGATAATAATATGGTCAGCAATCCTGTTGATCCTGGTCCTGCTAATTCTTTATAGAAAGAAAGTACAAAAGGCCAGGCTATTGCAAATTGAACAGGAAAATCAAATTAAAGTACAAAACACAAAACTCCAAACCCAAAGAGATGAAAGGAAAAGGGTCGCAAATATTTTACACGACAACCTTGCTCACGTTATTTTAAACTCTTACAACAAAATTAAAAGATTGATTAAAACCACAGATGATATTGAACCCAAGCAAATCCTCGTTCAAATAGAAGCAAACCTCGACTTTATGAACAAACTGGCAAAAGTGGCTTCTTATGAACTTGCATTCTCTTTTATTCTGGAAAAAAACCTTATTGACCAATTTGAACAGTATAACAGAAGGGTACAACATAGCCTCTCCCCGAAAATAGTTTTCCAGCATAGTAAAAAAAGTCAATTTGAACACTTGTCGGATGAAATAAAAATAAATGTTTTCTCGGTTTTTCAGGAAATGCTTGGCAATGCCATAAAATATTCAAAGGCACAACACATAAGCATCTCTTTGTTTATTGATGATGGGCAAACAGTTTTGCAAGTAGAAGATGATGGGATTGGTTTTGACTACAATGAAGAAAGGCATGGGCAAGGTTTTCCGAATATGGCCGAAAGGGCTGCTAAACTTAAAGGGGGGTTTTCTTATGAATCGGAAAAAGGATTTGGAACAAAATTGAAATTTGTTGTTTAGTGGAAGGAATGTTGGAATTTGCACTCATTAAAGCATTAAAACATTATGACAAAAAATGAAAAGATAAACATTGCTATTGTTGATGATGCTAAACTGACTTTGCTTGGCTGGAGCGATACATTTAAAGATCATGCTCATATTTATATTGTTGGTACTGCATTGAACAAAGAGGCTTTTTGGGACCTTTGCAACAAAAATATAGACATCCTTGATGTTTTGATTTTAGACAAGAACATAGATGGAAAAACCCAATTCGATGATTTTAGTTACATCGAAGAAACAAGAAGGAGATTCCCTGAACAGAAAATTATTGTTTATACCTGGGATTATTATATCGGGCACATCGACTATTTGAGACAACACAAAATAAACGGCTACCTCCCTGGCAAATCCGACCCAAAGATTATGCTTGAAGCCATTAATAGTGTGATGGCAGGGATACCTTATTTCCCAAACGACAAAGACTCGGCCGTTGCCGATAAATCAATGTATGGTAGTGGTAATGAGTTTGATGTTGAATTTATTAAACTAATAAGCGATTTAAGCCCGGCTCAAAACAAGGTGGCTGCGCTTTTGGCCTATGACATGCAAAATCGGCAAATTGCCGATAAACTGAACGTTTCGGTCAAAGCTGTGGAAAAACACATATCCTCAATTTATGTCAGTCTTGATATTTCGCCCAAAGAAGTACATGCCCGAAGTATGTTCAATCGTTATTATGGAGATTACTTCCGTCAAAAATTTTCTGGCCTATTATAAGTATGCATTGGTTTTGCCATGATAATTTTGAAAAATCGTTAATTTTAATGGGAGTGGTGGCTCTGGTAATACCAAGAAATCGGTACAAACTACTTTTGTGGGGATATGAAAAATGCCTAAATTTTTCAAGGAAAAAGCAATAGCGAAATCGATTGTAGGACAAGCCTCATATTTTATGGTTCTACTGTTATTTAATGGGGGAAAATATTTATCAGTTGTTTCATGAATAACTGTATGTAATGCGTAAATGAGTCAATGCAAGAATGCTTGAATAATTGAAATGCGTAAAGTTTTGACATATTACCATTTATAATTCTAATTTGCATATTCTCGCATTGAAGCATTTAATCATTAAAGCATTTACCCAATTAGTTAAATTATCAAAATTTTTCATCTTCCATTAAATTCGTGGTAGTACCAATTTTATAGGGAAAACCCTACCAACCACCTGATATTAAGTTTTTAATTTTATGTTTTTTAATCTTAAAAAGCTGTAATGAATATTTAAAAACTCAATAATATGAAAAAACTCAATAATATGAAAAAACTATTATTTTTAATTCTTGTTTTGGCATTTAACAATTTAGCGTTTGCCCAATTAAACGAAAGTTTTGAAGGCGACTGGCTTCCATTCGACTGGATAATTATCGACAATGACGGAGGCTATACAATCACCAATACATTTTCTGATATATCAGCGCATACAGGAAACCATGGAGCAAATGCAACGGGGTGCTATGATGACTATTTGATTACACCTAAATTATTGCCCACCACAGGGGACAATACATTTGGGTACTGGGTAAATTGCCTGCATTCCTATTATTCCAATAGTTTCGAGATTATGGTTTCCACTACGGGGACAGCTATCGACGATTTTACACAAATAGCCGATTATCCTGCTTTCAACATAACTACCTGGACACATCAAACCGAAAATTTAAGTGCATATAATAATCAGGAAATATTTGTGGCCATTCATGTAAATGGTTCAACTAGTTGGCATAATGATTTTGGTTTCGATGATATTACAGGGCCGGCACTTTTTGTGCCCTCGTGCCAACATACCTCCGCACAAAATGAAACAAATATCTCAACTGTTTCTGCCGATTTGGGTTGGACAGAAAACGCTACGGCAACAGCATGGCAAATAGAATGGGGGCCAACCGGGTTTACACAAGGGAACGGCACTGTTATAAATGTTACATCAAACCCATACACTTTAACCGGATTAACTGCCTTAACTACTTACGACTGGTATGTAAGGGCCGATTGCGGTAGTGGTGATTTTAGTACCTGGGAAACAAGTACATTTACTTCGGCTTTAGCAGCACCATTTAACGAGCCTTTTACCAATACCAACATACCTGATGGTTGGTCAATGTACGGTCTCAATTATTGGGAACCCGATGAATGGAATTTCTCTACAAATGCTACTAATGGTGCAGCCGCTGCCGGTGACAATACGCCGGGTGGAGGAACACAATATGCCTGGGTAGATGGTTCAAATGGTCTGGATAATGGGCTTACCCTTGAAACACCACTTATTGATCCGGGCAATTTAACAGCACCACAATTTAGTTTTTGGTATTTTAGCAACAACACAAATAACCCGGGCGATAACAATATGTTGTATTGCGAAATGTCGATAGATGGTGGTAGTTGGGTCAATATTTTCACTTATTCCGGCGATAGCCCAAGCTGGGATATTTTCACCCACGACCTGTCATCTTATACAATATCAGGTTCTGTTAAATTTCGTTTTATTGTCGATATAATTGCTCCCAGCGCATATTATAACGATATTTTGATTGACGATGTGGTGGTTGGGGAAACCCCTTTATGTCCTGATCCATCGGCACTAACAACAACAAATATCATAGGCAATTCTGCTAACTTGGGTTGGACAGAAAACGGAACAGCAACTTCGTGGCAAATCGAGTGGGGCCTAAATGAGTTTGTTCAAGGCGCCGGTACTGTTGTTACAGTTACTTCAAACCCCTATAACCTTGCCGGTTTGTCTGCCACAACATCTTACGATTGGTATGTGAGGGTCGATTGTGGTAGTGGCGTTTATGGTACATGGATGGGGCCGTGTACATTTACAACTCCGTGTGTTTCGGTTACATCATTCCCCTGGATAGAGGATTTCGATGCTATTGCCGGTACTCCAGATTGCTGGACCAACAATAGCATACCAAACTATACGCAAATATGGGAGATTTCTGATTTTTTAGCAAGTTTTGGGGCATATCACGACCATACAACTAATTCGGGCAATTTTGCCCGGGTTGATGATGGCCCGGACTATGTCCGTCCCACAAATCTCGATACACCTCCACTTGATGTTACTGCCCTAACTACCCCTATACTATCTTTCTGGTATTGGATAGGAAGGGGTGCATCGGGTTCCATGTTATATATCGATGTTTTTGATGGTACATCCTGGACTGAAGGGGTTGGTGCCTTTGGTCCGCACAATGGTTGGATCAAAGCTACAGTGAATATTAGTGCATATTCCTCAGTGGCAACACAAATAAGGTTTCGGGGAATGGAAAATATGAACGGTTCCAATTGTGATATCTGTATCGACGATATTTCTGTTGATGAAATAGCCTCGTGTGCTGCACCCACAGCACTGGCAAGCACCAATATCACTTTAAATTCTGCAAGTTTAAGCTGGACCGAAAATGGCACGGCCAATACTTGGGATATTGAGTACGGCCCCACTGGTTTTTCGCATGGGAGCGGGACTGTTGTTACAGGCATTACAACAAACCCATACACGCTTACAGGTTTATCGTCAAGCACAACTTACGACTGGTATGTACGTGCCGATTGTGGTAGTGGCGATTATAGTTTATGGGAAATGCCCGATATTTTTACAACAACATGCAATATGGTTTCACTCCCAATTATACAAGGTTTCAATTCTTCATTTAGCAAGGATTGCTGGACAGAAACCATTGTTGTCAATACTAGTTGGTGGGCACCTGAGTTGAATTATGTTACTTATGGTACTCCCTGGTGTGAGCCGTATGAAGGGGGTTACATGGTTGAGTTTAACTCTACCTATACTGCTGATGGAAACGAAATACGACTTGAGAGCCCGGAGTTTTCAACATCGGGGATGACGGCTGCCCGTGTTATGTTTGCCTGGCATGAATGTTATCTGGATCCTGACCCTTCCGAAGGGGTTACAGTACAGTGGTCGCTTGATGGTGTTAATTGGAACAATGGTGACTTTTATCCCCGGGTTGTTGGGTATGAGTATGCTTGGAGCAATAAAATTTACAACCTTCCCGCTGGGGCTATTGGCCAAAGTAGTGTTTACGTCGGTTTTCTGTTCCATTCTTCATCTGGGTATAATTGTTTCCTCGATGATGTTACAATCGAAGAAACACCTTCCTGTCTCTATCCATCGGCCCAAACAACAACTTATGCTACAACTACATCAGCCAAACTGGGTTGGTCCGAGGCCGGTAGTGCAACTACCTGGGAAATAGAATGGGGGCAAATCGGGTTCGCCCAGGGTAACGGTAATACGCTAACGGGCATCACAGATAATCCCTATTTTTTAAACGGCTTGACCGCCAATAACACTTACGATTGGTATGTTCGGGCAGATTGTGGAGCTGGTGATTACAGCGTGTGGATAGGGCCACAAACATTTACTTCAACATGTGTTGCAAATACTGATTATCCATGGGAAGAAGATTTTGAGGGGGAATTTATTCCAGGTTGCTGGTCGAAAATTGTAAGCGCTGGCAACGACATAACACAAAGCACGGCACAAAACCATACAACAAGCGGCTCTTCTTCGGCAAGGTTCAGTTCAAGTTCTTCCTCATCCGATTACAACCAGTATTTGTTTACCGGACAACACGTAATCGACTATAACTACGGGCAACTTACTTTCTGGCACAGAAAAGAAAATACAGATACCGAATTGCTGGAATGGGGCATTGCCACAACTACAGACCCAAATGATTATACATGGACAGCGGTTCCACTTTCAAACACCGAATGGCAAGAGACATCCGTATATATTGGTAATTATTGCTATCAAACTGTTTATATCGGTTTCCGTTATTATGGAGATAATACAGAACACGTATATTTAGATGATATAAGTATTGATGCTGTTGCAACATGCCCGGCACCATCATTTCAAGAAGCAACAGGCATTTCAGCTTACTCAGCTACGCTTAACTGGACGTCGAACGGGGGAGCAGCTGTTTGGGAAATAGAATATGGGCAAACCGGGTTTGTTCCTGGAAACGGGGTTATTATCAGTACATCCGACAACCCCTATCAATTAACTAGTATTAATTATTTGACAACCTATGATTGGTATATCCGCTCCGATTGTGGTGGCGGTTTATATAGTTATCAGGTTGGGCCAAGTACCTTTACTACCCCTAGTCCACCCCTAAATATCCCTTATTCCCAAAATTTTGACAGTAGTAATGAATTTCCGTGGGGTTGGTTGGATGACGGTGACATCTGGAACGTAGCTGTAATTGATGGGAACTCAGGTTATAGTGTCTTGGCAGATTATAATAATAGTGGAATCGGTTCTCTATATTCTCCACCATTTGACGGAACAAGCAAAACTGATCTACACGTAAGATTTTTTACCCACTGGGAAGCTTGGTATCCAAACCAATGGCAGGAAGGCTACTTTTACGGAAGTCCCGATGGTGGGACCACAGAAATATTGCTCGAACATTGGTACCACCTGAACCCATCAAATGACGAGGGCTGGAAACAGTATGATATTTCATCCTGGGCAGATGGTGCTTCCAATATAACTTTTTGGTGGAAGATAAGTATGAACCTTGACCGTTTTTGGATCATCGATGATTTTGCAATTCAAGAAGGCAGCTTTGGCACACACGGTTTGTGGACAGGTGCTACCGATAATGATTGGTACACAGCATCTAATTGGGACGATGGGATGGTGCCCCAAGAATACTCGGATGTTACAATAAATGCCGGCCTTGCAAATTATCCAACAATTGTAGACCCAGGCGCAAAATGTGACAGTATTATTTTAAAATCAAACATTTCGGGCAACGCATCACTGATAGACAATGGCAATTTAACTGTAAACGCTTCGGCCATAGTTGAACGGTATATACCACAATACACAGGGGAGGCCGGTTGGCATTACCTGTCTTCACCAGTTGCGGCTCAGGCCATACAACCCGAATTTGTTGCTGACCCCCCAAGCTCTTCAGATGACTTTTATAAATTTTCCGAACCCGATTACTTGTGGCTAAGCGTAAAAGACAATTCAGGAAATTGGAACACCAGCTTTGAGGATAATTTTGTGGTAGGCCGTGGATATAATGTAGCTTACGCTGAAAATGAAACCAAAGCATTTGCCGGTGAACTAAATGTCGGTGATTTCACTTTTAATGGAAGCACAAATCCTGCCATCACCCACACAGCCGATGGCGGCATCGGCTGGAACCTGATGGGCAACCCCTACCCTTCCGGCCTGAATTGGAATGAATGCACCAAAACCAACATCGATGCATCGGTGTATGCCTACGATGGAGATGCCGGGCAATATGTAAGCTGGAATGGAAGTATTGGCGCACTCAGCGGTGGTGTCATCCCGCCCATGAATGGATTCTTTATAAAAGCCTCCGCCAATCCCGAATTAACTATTCCCAATTCAGCACGGGTGCATACCGACAAAAATTTCTACAAAAACAAAATCTTTGTGGAAGATTTGCTGGTATTGAAAGTGGAAGGCAATGGATTCTCAGATAAAACCTTCATTCATTTTAATGCTGATGCCTCAAATGATTTTGATAGTGAATTTGATGCCTACAAACTTTCGGGTATTTCCGAAGCACCCCAACTTTACACCAAATCCGGAAATTCCAAACTCAGCATCAATGTTCTACCCTACACTAACGAAGAGATTATTATTCCACTTTGCCTTAAAGTGGGTCAGGACGCAGAATACATAATTTCAGTTTTAGAAAACTCTTTCTGGGAAACGGTGGATGTTTCTCTAAAAGATTTGGAAAGTGGAAATCTATATTACCTTCGTACTCAAACTTCCATCACTATAAATCAATGCCCCAGTAGTTCACCTGACAGATTTTTGATTTTGATAAATGGAGCAACCGGAATTGAAGAAAATTCGGCAGAAGATGATGGCATCGAAATTTACAGCTATGGAGATCAGATTTTCATCAAAACTGATGCACCGGGAGAAGTGCAGGTTGCGGTTTTTAATCTTTTGGGGCAAACTGTTCTTTCACGAACCCTGACAGGGTTGGGAATCCTGTCAGGTTTGAACCAGGGATTTTATCTTGTGGTAGTAAAAACAGACAAAGCAATGAAAACGAAGAAAGTTCTTGTTAGATAATATTGACGTTTAGGACGTGGGAAAGTCAGGGCTTCACTTAAAGTGAAACCCTGACTACTCCCGAAGTGAAACCCTGACTTAACACAAGTCACCCCGTGAATCCTCTCCAGGCATAAAGCATGATTTTATGCATTGCACTAATGCTGGAGGTAATTCACGGGGTAACTAAATCCGCAACCGCACAGCCGGAATTTCCCGAAGGGATGCCGATGGCAAAACCTTGTCAGGGTTGAATCCCGCACGTGCGGGATTTTATCTGATAGTAGTAAAAACAGACAAAAACCTCAAAACGAAAAAGATTTTTATTCAATAAACATAAAAGAAGGCAAATATGAAAACAAGAAACACATCATCAGAGCATCAATCCACAAAGGCCAATAATCGAGTACTACCAACCTTTTACCGTAAGGGCAAAAAGCTTTGCCAGGGCACAATTACACTATTAACCATTATTTTAATAGCTTTTGTCCCAATAACATCTTCTGCCCAAAATGGCGACCCGCCACCTCCACCCAGCGAACACGGTCAAAACGGAAACCAGGTTCCCGGCGGGGGAGCTCCCATTGGAGATGGCTTGCTTATGCTTTTGGCCATGGGAACAGTTTATGGTTTGAGAAAAAGAATTACCGGAAAGAAAAAACAAATTGCATAGTTAAATCCCTCCATGGATACGCTTTTTTTTCGTTTCCATCCCGAAACTTCGGGATTGGAAAGTCAGGGCTTCACTTAAAGTGAAACCCTGACTATAGCTCGCTGAAAGCGGACATGGGAACATTAAACCAAAATCCCAAAACACCAAAAGAAAAAACCCTGTAATCCACCAACAGAAAAGCACTGAAATTTCTATATTTTTTTATTTTTGGTGAAATTTTGATGAAATGAAATACCTGTTTATTGTTTTCTTTTTAATTTCTTTTTTTGCCCAGGCTCAAAACAATTTATTGCTCGACAGTCTCGAAAAAGAACTCCCCAAGGTTACTAAAAAACAAAAGCTCACTTTGTATTTTAGGATACTCAATGAATTGTGGGAAACAAACTCGGATAAATCAATCCTTTACGGGCAGGAAGCTACCCGGCTTGCCAAAAAAATAAACGATACGAAACAGGAACAAAAAGCATTGATATATATTGCTAATGCTTACGAAATGCGTTCGGATTATCCTGCCTCACTCGATGTTTATTACCAGTGTATTCTGCTTGCCGAACAAACAGAAAACCATTCTTTGCTCTCGTTGTGCTACAATAACGTAGGGATTATAAACAGAAAACTAAAGAACCTTGACAAGGCCATTGCTTTTTATCAAAAAAGCCTCGTGGTGAAAAAAATTCTTCAGGATACCCTCCGCATGGCATCTACTCATAATAATCTCGGCAATATCTATCTTGATCTGCATAAATATGATATGGCAATAAATAATTTTGATAGTGCAATAATGATATTGAATAATTCCGATTTAAATCAGGATCATAGGCAAATTGCAGTAAAAGCCGATGTGCTTACCAATTTGGGGAGGGTTTATATGGAAATTGATGACGATACATCTATTGATCCATTGACGTATTTTATAAAGGCCCTCGAACTGCGAATACTATCGAAAGATAAATACAATGAAGCAAAAACCCTGATGGCGATTGGTGATTGCTACTTCGGGAAAAACCAATACGAACAATCAATGAGCTTTTACCATGAGGCAAAAACAATTGCAGAAAAATTAAATAATAAGGACTTGTTGACAATGGTGCTGAAATTTGAATCGGACTATTATTACACAAAAAAGGGCTACAAGAAATCTGTGGAAGCACTCCGGAAATATTCTACCTTAAAGGACTCAATTTATACAGGTGATAAAGAGAAGATAATTTCGGAAATGCAAACAAAATATGAAACCCAGAAAAAGGAGAAGGAAAATATTGTGTTGAAAAAGGACAATGATTTTAAGCAACTCGAAATATCAAAAGATAAGACAATTATCAGGTCGATGATTGTCGGGATAGCAGCCGTAATGGCATTATTGGGTATTATCCTTTTGTTGTTGCGCAAGCGTTCCATCGCTTATAAAAACCTGGTAACTAAAAACCTTGAATTGGTTCAATGTGACAGAAAAATTCTTGAGTCCGGCGAAATTATTCCGGAATCATTGCAAAAAATGCGTGAAGGCAATACTGATGATTCCACAGAATTGAGCAAAGATATCGAGCTCATCGAAAAGTTAAACATCTATTTTGGTGAAGAAAAACCATACCTCTACAGCAATATCAATATCGAGGATGTTTCGGCACAAATCGACACCAACCGCACATATCTTTCAAAAGCCATAAACAACGTCTTCAATAAAAGCTTCAATACCCTGATCAATGAATTCCGTATCAGGGCTGCACGTCAACTTATGACCGATACTAAGTATAACCATATTTCTCTTGAAGGGATTGGGCAAATGGTGGGATACAACTCCAGGACTGTATTTTACAATAACTTCAAAAAAATTACCGGACTTACTCCTTCCTATTTTAAGGAATCGATTACCGCGGGATTTTCAAAATAATCCAAAAAGGGCAGCATTTTTATGCGGTAGATTTTATACGGGGCAGTAGTACAGACGCACGGCCACCGAAAGATCGGGGCAGGCTGTGTGTCTCTGCCACCGTAATTATTATCAATTTTCCAGGACCCGCCTAATCAAATACTTACAAAAATAATTGACGAATCATACCATGTATTGACGAATCATACCATGTATTATTTGTTTTTCGGCATTTCGCTACATTACCTTTATCCCTGAAATGAAAAAGTAAGACGTTTACCGGGTGCTACTGGGGCTAAAGTATTGGGACATGGCGGAATAGCAATTGTATCAAAAGCTACAAAAATATCCAGTACCACCAGGACAGTAGTGATATTTTATATATTTTTATCGTTTTATTAAAATGATTTTAAAATGAAAAAATCAATTATTCTTTATATTCTGGCAGGAATTTTTATTACAGCTTCGGTTGTTAAAATATTCATGAACAGACAAAAAAGTCATGCGCTACAATCCACAATTTCTTCACCTGTTATTTTAGCCGAAGGTTTTATTGTGCGCGACACAGTAATAAATTATGAGTTGAATACAATAGGATCCATGCGGGCTTATGAAAGTGTTGATATCGAAAGCGAGATCAGTAAGAGGCTGGTGTCCGTTAATTTCGAAGAAGGTACTTTTGTAAAAAAAGGAACACTCTTATTCAAACTTGATGATGCTGACCTGAAGGCAATGTTTGAAAGGCTTATCATACAGGAAGAATTGGCAAGTCAAAATGAACAGCGCAACAAAACTCTGCTTGAAAAAGGGGGTCTCAGTCAACAAGTTTATGATAAAGTACTTAATGATTTGCTGATATTACAGGCTGATATCAAATTAATTAATGTTGATCTTGACAAAACAGAGATCCGTGCTCCTTTTTCCGGAAAAATCGGACTAAGGTATGTAAGCGAAGGTGCCTTTGTAACACCCGATAGAATACTAACAACGCTTCAGGATATTAAAAAATTAAGAATTGATTTCTCAATACCGGAGCGTTATGCATACAGCATAATGAGTGGAATGAAAATCACGTTTACAATTTCAGGTAATTCACGTCTCTTCTCAGCCACAATTAAAGCCGTTCAACCAAATATCGATGTTGATACCCGTAATATCCGGATTATGGCAATCGCCGATAACACCGATGAACTGCTGTTTCCTGGTTCATCCGTTAAAGTCTTCCTGAATTTTCAGGAAACGGAAAAAAGTATTTTTGTTCCCTCACAAAGTTTGTTACCCTCTCTTAAAGGATACAATGTTTATATTGTTCATAATGGAAAAGCCCTGATGAGCAATGTTAGTACTAGTATCCGAACCAAGGAAAATGTTCAGCTTCTTGAAGGAGTAAAAATTGGCGATACCCTGGTGATGACAAACCTGTTAAAAATCAAACCGGGCTCAACTGTAAAGATAATCAAACTAAATTAATATGAGTCTTTCTTCAATTAGTATAGACAGACCTATCCTGCCGATAGTTTTTTCCATTATGCTTGTCTTGTTTGGCATTGTTGGATTTCTTTCGCTCGGCGACAGGGAATATCCAAATGTCGATCCTCCGGTTGTAAACGTGTCCACAACATATACCGGTGCCAACGCAAATATCATTCAGGCGCAGATCACAGAAATTCTCGAGGAAGCGATAAGTGGCATTGAGGGTGTTCGGGTTATTTCATCAAAGTCAACCGATCAGGCAAGCGTAATAAAAATTGAGTTTAACCTTGGCGAGGACCTGGAAAGAGCAGCAAACGATGTACGTGATAAAGTATCTATGGCAAAAAGGTTTCTGCCAAAAGATGTAGATCCGCCCATTGTCGAAAAACTGGATGCCAACGCTAATGTCATTATTTTTATTACAATCGACAGCAAGACCAGGAATATCCTGGAGGTGAATGACATTGTGGACAGACTTATTAAAGATCGCCTGCAGACAATTCCGGGTATTGCCGGAGTGAAGGTATTTGGGGAGAAGAAATATTCGATGAGATTGTGGATAGACCCTAATAAACTGTCAGCGCATGGCCTCACCCCGCTCGATATTCAGCAGGCTGTTATAAAAGAAAATATAGAGCTTCCATCAGGTCGTATTGAAGGCAATAACACAGAGTTAAGTATTCGAACGGTGGGTCTCCTTACTACTGCCGATGAATTCAATAACTTGATAATAAAACAAAAAGACGGAAAAATAATTCGCTTTAGCGACATTGGCTATGCTGACCTCGGAGCTGAAAACGAACGTACCATCTTTAAAAAGGATTTATTCCCGAGCATCGCCATTGGTGTAGTTCCACAGCCCGGCGCTAATGCCATCGAAATCGCCGATGAGTTTAACAGAAGAATGGAAGAGATACGTCAGGAACTCCCACCGGATTATAATATGGAACCAGGGTACGATTTTACAACATTTGAAAGAAATGCTGTAAGGGAAGTAAAAGAAACAATGGGGCTGGCTTTTCTTCTTGTGGTACTGATCATTTATTTATTCCTACGCAACTGGCCCTCAGCAATCATCCCTATTGTTGCTATTCCAATATCCATCATTGCTACTTTTTTAATCATGTACCTTACAGGGATTTCCATAAATGTGCTAACCCTTATGGGGATGATACTTGCTATTGGGCTGGTGTGCGATGATGCCATTATTGTTCTTGAGATCATCAATTCAAAGGTTGATATGGGTATTCCTCCTATAAAGGCAGCAAAGCAGGGAATTAACGAGATATTTTTTGCTATCCTCTCTACTACAATTGTTTTGGCTGTGGTATTTTTGCCGATTATGTTTATCCAGGGACTTACGGGCCGGCTGTTCAGGGAATTTGCAATAGTGGTTGGTGGATCTGTGTTGATATCCGGTTTTGTAGCCCTCACACTTTCACCAATGATGAGTTCCCGACTCCTGATCCATCAGAGACATCTAAATATTAGTTGGTTCTTCAGATTTACCGAACCTTTTTTCCTGGAATTGAACCATAGATATCGCTATTCATTGGCTGCATTCATGAAAAGAAGATGGGTGGTACTGCCTCTTTTTGTGGTAATTATAGGTCTTGTCATACTGCTTGCCGGTTCGCTGCACTCAGAATTGGCTCCTTATGAAGACCGTTCAAATATCAGAATACCAACCCTCGGACCCGAAGGTTCATCCTATGAGTTTATGGAGAAATATATGGATGAAATTAGTCTGTATGTTGCGGATTCTATCCCCGAGGCATTAAGAAATTTTGCTTTAATAGCACCGGGTTTTTCAACCATCGACTCTCCAAACAAAGGTGTGGTTCTTATATATTTAAAAGAGCCTGAAAAAAGAGAAAGAACACAGAACGAAATTTTTCAGAAACTTTCAAACGATTTAAGATCTGTTACGGGAATTAGTGTTTTCCCTTTTGAACCCCCAACCATCGGTAACCGCTTTGGAGGTCAGGCACTTCAGTACGTTATCCAGTCATCCAGTTTTGATTCACTCAAATACATCCTCCCAATCTTCCTTGAAGAGGCCCGGAAAAGCCCGCTGCTCCGGTTCGTGGACGCTAATCTGAAAGTCAACAAACCGGAAATCCAAATTATCATCGACCGCGAAAGAGCTGCACAGGTTGGGGTATCGGTAGCAGACATAGCAAAAACATTACAGCTTGCATTTAGCGGCCAGCGCTTCGATTATTTTTATATGAACGGTAAACAATACCAGATTATAGGTCAGGTGCCGCGAGAGAACAGAGACTCACCCCAAGACCTGAATTCGATATATGTCAGAAATAATAAAAATAAACTCATATCTCTTGAAAATCTCATCATTATGGAAGAAGGCATAAACCCTTCAACAATATTTTCGTATGACAGGTTTATTGCTGCTACTTTCTCAGCAGGGCTTGTACCCGGTGTTACCCTTGGGGATGGCATTAAAGAGATGGACAGAATTGCAAAAGAAGTTCTGACACCTTCGTTCAAAACTGCCCTGGCAGGGCAATCAAGAGATTACATGGAAAGTTCTTCCAGCTTGCTTTATGTTTTTCTCCTTGCACTCATACTTATTTACCTAATTCTTTCTGCGCAGTTTAATAGTTGGATAGACCCCCTCGTTATTCTCGTTACAGTTCCGCTTGCTGTTTTCGGTGCTTTGTTTTCACTTTGGTTTTTCGATCAGACATTAAATGTTTTTAGTCAGATTGGGATTATTATGCTAATTGGCCTGGTTACAAAAAATGGAATTCTGATAGTAGAATTTGCCAATCAGCGAAAAAAAGCAGGACTAAATAAAATAGAAGCTGTTAGGAGGGCAGCAGCTATTAGATTGCGGCCTATACTGATGACAACATCGGCGACAGTACTCGGTATATTACCAATTGCTCTGGCTTTGGGCTCATCATCGGAGAGTAGAAGATCCATGGGTATCGCCGTTGTTGGAGGAATGATCTTTGCCACATTCTTCTCTTTGTATATCGTTCCGGCAGTGTATTCTTATTTTTCACGAGATAAGGTTAAAACAATTAAAAATTAAGGGATTTGGCTATGTTATATTTTTTGATAAAAAATGCCATTACTACAACTAAAAAAATAATGGTCAGCCTTTTTGTGTTTTCGATAATCAATATTCCTGGTTTTGGTCAGGAGATATTAAATCTGGAAAATGCTATTTCAATAGGATTGGAAAATAATTACGGTATCAAAATAGCAAAAAATGAAACGAAGATAACCCGGAACAATGCCAAACCGGGCAATGCGGGTATGCTGCCCGGCATAACAGCAAGCAGCTCTTATAACAAAAGTATCACCGCAGCAAAAGTTGAGGTTATAACAGGGGCGGAATTAGAGGAAAATCACGCTCAAACAGAAATGTTTGATGCCGGAATAATATTGAACTGGACATTATTCGATGGCTTGAATATGTTTTATATTTACGACAGACTTAAAAAACTTGAAGAGATTGGCGAAATGGAACTGGAAGTTGTACTTGAAAACACAACGGCAGACATCATTTTAAACTATATGGATATTGTTCAACAACAGCTTTTAATGAATGTTCTTAATGACCAGGTTGAAATTTCACGTTTTCGATTACAAATTGAAAAAATTAAAAAGCATGTCGGATCAGGTTCAGAGTTAGAGTTGTTACAGGCACAGGTAGATTTGAATGAAGACGAATCGATGCTCTTTAACCGGAAGACCGCTTTAACAAATACAAAAATCTCTCTGAACGAGCTGCTGTCGAGAGATGTGAATATTAATTTTATGGTTGCTGATACAATCGTTCTCGGGCCACAGCTGGAACTACCGGCTTTGAAACAATATTTTGCTGAGCATAACAGGGAAATTATCATCCAGCAAATGAATAAAGATGCCCTGAAACTGGAGTTAAAAGGTCTGCAGGCAGAAAGATATCCTGAAATTGACTTGATAACAAGCTATAATTTTTTATTAAATAAGACCGAGGCTTCATTTATAAAATACAACAGACTGTTAGGTCCTTATTTTGGCCTTTCGGCAAACTTCAATATTTTTAATGGCTTTGATCAGCAACGCAAGATCCAGAATACACACATCTCACTAATGAATACCGACTTGCAGATACAGCAGACCCAAAACCGGCTTAAATCATTCCTGGTCAGGTTATTCAATAGTTATCAAAATGATTTTAAGCTGATTGATTTTGAACGAAAGAATTTTGATATGGCAAAAAGAAATATGGAAATTGCGATAGAAAGTTTTGAAGTTGGAATGATATCTCCATTGCAATTACGTGAGGTACAGAAAAACCGTATTTCCGCAGGTAACCGGATGATACAGGCCCAATACAGGGCAAAGGTAAAGGAAGTAGAACTTTTATTAATAAGCGGACAGTTGATAAAATGAACATGGTTTTATTAACTATGCACCTCAATATTTTTTTCATGATGATTTTCATTTCTTCTTTTAGTTTCAGTTTCTTTTTTTTCATTTTTGGGAACGATTAATAAAACACTATAACCTTACATTATGTAACCTGAGTCCGGTGAAATTATTCCGGAATCCCTTCAGCAAAAAAAGGAAGAATACTCCAACCTGAATAATGAGTTGCAAAAGGAGATCGATCTCATCGAAAAGTTAAACATCTATTTTGATGAAGAAAAACCATACCTCTACAGCAATATCAATATCGAGGATGTTTCGGCACAAATCGACACCAACCGCACATATCTTTCAAAAGCCATAAATAACGTCTTCAATAAAAGCTTCAATACCCTGATCAATGAATTTCGTATCAGGGAAGCTCGCCAGTTGATGACAGATAGTAAATACAATCACATTTCTCTCGAAGGAATTGGCCAGATGGTAGGATACAACTCCAGGACTGTATTTTACAATAATTTCAAAAAAGTTACAGGCCTTACACCTCCCTATTTTAGGGAATCGATTGCTGCAGGATTTTCAGCCTATTTGGAATGCAGTACAGACGCACAGCCATGCGTCTCTACCACCAATTTCCCATTACCCACCTAATCAAGCACCTACAAAAATAATTGACGAATCATAACATGTATTGACGAATCATAACATGTACTATTTGGCTTTCGGCATGTTGCCACCTTACTTTTGTTGGTGAAATGAAAAATCTCCAAATACACGTTACAGGAAAAGTCTATAAAGTTGGATTCAGGTATTTTGTTAAACAAATGGCCGAAAACCTCGGAGTATCCGGTTCAGTTAAATATTCTCACGATCATTCGGTATTCATCGAGGTCTCCGGCAACGAAAAATCCCTTGATAAATTTATCGGCTATTGCCGGCTTGGCTGCATTGGCTCGGAGGTGGAAAACATCTCCCTATCAGAAGCGATATTTCCCCCACGACAAACTTTTAAGATCATCAATGAAACTGAAGAAGATACAGAAAACAATAACATCTAAAAATTTAAAATATGAAAACACAAATACTTTTCACATTGGTTTTAACTTTCGGCATGATGAGCGCATCTGCGCTGCTTGCCCAAACCGATAACTTTCCGGGCATCGCCCTTGAGTTTGATGGCTCAGATGATTATGTTTCAGTGCTATCCGCGGCCTCATTTAACACTCCTGAATTTACCGTTGAATTCTGGATAAAACCTAATCCTTTAACCGAGCCTTGCCTTATTATAGGCCTTTGTGGTGCTCAACAGACAAACTGGTTAATTACCTGCCAGATTGTTGCTCAGGATAAAATCATTGCCTTTGAAATTAATGAAGGTTCAGGATCAAACCAAATTGACCTTAGCTGGCAGGATACCCTTTGGCACCATGTTGCAGGAATCTACAATGGTAGTTCAATGAAGCTTTTCCTTGATGGTGCATTACAGTCTGAAACTTCCTCCAACTATAGTTTTGTACCCGAAGATTTGTTCATAGGTAGTTTTAAAGGAACCGATCACTATTTTAAAGGGAGCCTCGATGAAGTTGCCCTCTGGGACGCAGCCCTTCCTGATTACATTATCCCTGAATTTATGAACCAGACCTATCCGGATTTTGGTGAATCTCTCATAAGTTACTGGCAATTCAATGAAGGGTCGGGAACTTTGGCTGCAGATGCCATCAGTGGAAACAATGGCATCCTAAATAATATGACCGATGAGGATTGGATAGTGTCCACTATTCCCGTTGGCGGGGGTGAAAGCAATTCACAAACTGTTAGCACTACCGGGAACGTGGTTTTTACAAATACCAGCCTGGAAATGGACTTTACAGCCAAAACTGGTAGCGATGATATTGTTGTAACAAGAATTGATCTGGCTCCAAATATACTTCCATCGGGCATCAGTACCACATTCGACCAGCAATACTGGGTCGTAAAAAAATACGGGACAGGAACCTTCGGGGCAAACCTCACATTCACAATCAGCGAAGGCCTGACACAGGTTGCCGAAAACAATCCGACACACGTAAAATTATATACCCGCGAAAGCAATTCGGAGGGTGCGTGGACTTTGCTCACCACAGCCGAAAGTGTGGACGCAGCAAACAATACGGCTACATTTAACGGAATTACCTCTTTTAGCCAGTTTATTATTTGTTCGGATATAATGTTTGCCCAGGGTAATATCAATGCAGATACCACCTGGTCGGGAACGGTTGCTGTTGAAGGAGATGTATTTATTGAAAACGGAAACACCCTGAACATTGAGCCCGGCACCCTGATCGAATTCCAGGGGCATTATAAACTGGATGTGCAGGGCCGCTTACTCGCCATTGGAACTGAAAGCGACAGCATAACTTTTACTGCAGCCGATCATAATACCGGATGGAACCGGATTGTTTTTGATGATACACCTGCTGCCAACGACTCATCAAAAATTGTGTTTTGCAGGCTCGAGTACGGTAAAAGTATGGATAATCCGGGAGGAGCATTATGTGTAGATGCATTTGACAAACTGCTCATTTCAAATTCAACATTCAGTAATAATTACGCAGATCACTGGGGTGGCGCAATATATTGTTATGAGGCAAGTGTTTTAATAAAGTTTTGTGAGATTAGCAATAATCACGGAGGATATCTTGGAAGTGGGATCTGTATATCTACTTGTGATCCTTCATTGTTAAATAATCTCATTAGAAATAACAGTGGTGGAGATGGTGGAATTTATTTTGGAGCAAGCAATGCCCTGGTATTGAATAATACAATTGTAAATAACAACGAGGGAATACACTGTAAAAACAACTCCGATCCCGTAATAAAAAATACCATTATTTATAATAATAATTGGGGTGATTATCAGGTTTTCCTTGACGGTAACAATAATGACCCGAATTTTTACTATTGTAATATACAAGGAGGTGTTAGTGGTTTTGTAGGTAGTGGCTCAGGTGTAAATTTTTCGGGGGATTACCTGAACTCTATCGATGTAAATCCTCAGTTTGTCCAATCAGGAGATCACCCTTTCGACATAGAAGGAACATCCCCCTGCATCAATACCGGTGATCCGGCTACCACAACCAATGATGTGGGATCTTATGATCTGTCAGGCGATACACGCATCCTGAATGGGAGGATCGATATCGGGGCTTACGAAACCTTCATTTCAAACCTTATCGATCCATTTCCCGGATATACCCTGGAATTCCAAGGGGGTAACGAATATGTACATTGCCTTGGTGATGACCGGATAACTGGAAATAACCCCAGGACCATCGAAGCCTGGGCTTACACCGAAAGCTTTAATAGGGGGGGCATATTCCAGACAGGGATCACCGGGACCAACCTTCGGGATTTTTCATTCAGGACCAATGAAACGGATAATAACTGGCGGGTGCAACTCTATGGCAATGATATGGATGTTTATCTGCCTGGTAGCTTAAACTCCTGGCATCACTACTGCCTCACCTACGATGGTACAACAGTTAAATTCTATTATGACGGCAAATTGAAGGCAGCAGGGGAAAGGTCATTAAATACAGGCAGTGGTGATATTTATTTTGGTAAATGGAAGGATGATTATTTTGATGGAAGGATTGATGAAGTGCGTATTTGGGACAAAGCCCTGACAATTACTGAAATCCGTAAAAGGATGCATTTAACTTTAGATGGTTCCGAAAACAATCTTCTTTCTTATTGGCAATTCAACGAAGGTACAGGGGCCACAACAGCAGATTTTATCAGTAACAACGATGGGGCTTTAAATAATATGGACACAGGTACTTGCTGGCAGGAATCCGAAATTCCCGTAGGAGGAGGGATAAGCGAAACCAAGGTTGTGAGCAATACCGGACCTGCGGATTTTTCATTCACAGGTGTTCAAATGAACCTCATCGAAAAAAACGGAACAGATACAATTGTTGTCAGCCGGATCGATCGCGCCCCAAACCTAAATCCTGAAAATGTTGAAGAGGTTTTTGATGCACAATACTGGGTAGTGAATAAATTTGGCAATGGAACATTTTCGGCCGACATCACATTTTCAATAAATGAGAATCTTAACCTTGATGATGAAATTTATCCTGCTTGCATAAAGTTGTATTCAAGGCAGGGCAATGCTATTGCAGATTGGATTTATAAAACTTCTGCAAGCACCGTTGATGCAACCAACAACCAGGCAAGCTTTCATGAAATCACAGAATTCAGCCAGTTTATTACCACCAGGGGCTATTATCCCAACATAGCCGTTAATAAGAATAACATAGCGTTCGGGCCACTATATCTCGAAAATTCAAAAACCGATTCTCTTACAATTTACAACTCGGGTAATGATACTTTATCAGTTTTGGATATTTCAAATCTTTTGCCGGATTTTACACCAGGTATTTCAAGTTGTGAAATATCCCCAGGCGACAGTTGCAAAGTAATGCTTACTTTTTCTCCAACGCATAGCGGTGTGTTTACTGATACCCTTAAGATTACCAGCAACGATCCGGACGAGGAGATTATCGAAATATTACTTTCAGGCGAAAGAATACTTGAACCGGATATTTCGGTGGATGTTGATTTGCTTGACTTTGGTCAGGTTATGTTGGGTCAAACCACAACGGAAACAATAACGATTCAGAATACGGGAAATGATACTTTATCGGTAACAGATATCTCCAATAATAATCCCGACTTTTTACCGGAAACTACAAATTGTTCCGTTATGCCCGGCGAAAGTTATGAGCTAAACATCTCTTTTTCCCCTTCTTCAAGAGAATTGATCATGGACACGCAATTTATTTCCAGCAACGATCCGGACGAAGCTATTGTACAGGTAACTCTTACAGGTGAAGGGGTTGCTACCGATGCTTTCCCCGGTAATGCGCTGTCATTCGATGGTATCGACGATTATGTAGATCTTGATCAAAATAACGGATTGCCCATCTATTACTATGACGCTAATCGTAAATTTACAATTTGTATATGGGTTAAAGGCGGACTACAGGATGAAAAAGTGATATTTTGCGAAGGCTATTCCGATGACGAAAACCCTGAATTCTCGATCGGGACAAGCTCCGAAGGGAAAGTGAAAATTTTTGTCCGCACACTTTATGGAAGCGTTGCCATAGACCAGGTGTCGGAAAATATTGCCTTTGATGGTAACTGGCACCATATTGCCTGGGTTGACGTGAATTTAAACCAGGTACTTTATATCGACGGCGTTCCCGATCCGGCAAATTTCAATTATTCAAGGGCTGGTGTTGCTCTTGATAACACTACCATAGGAGCTAAAAATGGAGGTAGTATATCACACGAATTTGGAGGAATGATTGATGAAGTTCAGGTATATAAAATTGACCTGTCGGAAATGCAGGTTCGCGAAAGGATGCATACTACCTTAACGGGAACCGAGTTTCAATTGGTCTCATATCTTCAGTTTAACGAAGGCTCGGGTAGCACGACATACGATTATATTAATCAAAATAATGGCACATTGAAAAACATGGATAACACCAAGTGGGTAGAATCAGGGGCGATTTGGAAACGCTGGGAAGGAGATGCAAAAAGTACCGATTGGAATACAGCCGGAAACTGGAGCACCACGTTTAGTCCTCCCACCGCAAACGATTTTGTACTAATTCAACCTGGAGCTACACAAGCTATAATTTCAAACGATGCAGAAACCCCGGCTGTTTGCGATAAACTCAAAATTGAAAGCTCTGCAATACTTACGCTTAGCGCGGGAAAAGCATTAACGGTTTCGGATAGCATCCTAAATGAAGCCGGAACATCGGGGCTTGTCCTCAAATCAATCGGAACAGCAACGGCTTCTCTTATCCACGAAACTTCTGAAGTGGATGCCACTGTTGAACGCTACATTCCAAAATATGCGGGTGCTGCCGGCTGGCATTACATTTCGTCTCCTATTGCATCACAGGCAATTCAGCCGGGGTTTGTTGCCGATCCACCCAATTCCTCAGATGACTTTTACAAATTTTCCGAACCTGACTATTTGTGGCTGAGTGCCAAAGACAATTCAGGAAACTGGAATAGCAGCTTTGAAGATAATTTTGTGGTGGGTCGCGGTTATAATGTTGCTTATGCTGAGAACGAAACAAAGACTTTTGCAGGAAAATTAAATGTTGGAGATTTTACTTTTAATGGAAGCACAAATCCTGCCATCACCCACACAGCCGATGGCGGCATCGGCTGGAACCTGATGGGCAACCCCTACCCTTCCGGCCTGAATTGGAATGAATGCACCAAAACCAACATCGATGCATCGGTGTATGCCTACGATGGAGATGCCGGGCAATATGTAAGCTGGAATGGAAGTATTGGCGCACTCAGCGGTGGTGTCATCCCGCCCATGAATGGATTCTTTATAAAAGCCTCCGCCAATCCCGAATTAACTATTCCCAATTCAGCACGGGTGCATACCGACAAAAATTTCTACAAAAACAAAATCTTTGTGGAAGATTTGCTGGTATTGAAAGTGGAAGGCAATGGATTCTCAGATAAAACCTTCATTCATTTTAATGCTGATGCCTCAAATGATTTTGATAGTGAATTTGATGCCTACAAACTTTCGGGTATTTCCGAAGCACCCCAACTTTACACCAAATCCGGAAATTCCAAACTCAGCATCAATGTTCTACCCTACACTAACGAAGAGATTATTATTCCACTTTGCCTTAAAGTGGGTCAGGACGCAGAATACATAATTTCAGTTTTAGAAAACTCTTTCTGGGAAACGGTGGATGTTTCTCTAAAAGATTTGGAAAGTGGAAATCTATATTACCTTCGTACTCAAACTTCCATCACTATAAATCAATGCCCCAGTAGTTCACCTGACAGATTTTTGATTTTGATAAATGGAGCAACCGGAATTGAAGAAAATTCGGCAGAAGATGATGGCATCGAAATTTACAGCTATGGAGATCAGATTTTCATCAAAACTGATGCACCGGGAGAAGTGCAGGTTGCGGTTTTTAATCTTTTGGGGCAAACTGTTCTTTCACGAACCCTGACAGGGTTGGGAATCCTGTCAGGGTTTAATCCCGCACGTGCGGGATTTTATCTTGTGGTAGTAAAAACAGACAAAGCAATGAAAACGAAGAAAGTTCTTGTTAGATAATATTGACGTTTAGGACGTGGGAAAGTCAGGGCTTCACTTAAAGTGAAACCCTGACTAAACCTTGACTAAATCTTGCTGAAACGAACATGGAAACCTAATAAAAGTACAAATTACACGGGTATGAAAACAAAAAAGATTTTTATTCGATAAACAAAAAATAATACAAATATGAAAACAAAACTTATTTCAATACTATTGATTATTGTGGGCTGGAACATTTGTTATGCTCAAAACACACGTTACGATGATAAGATATTTTTAAGTGTTACTACTTCCGAAAATGTAACTTATGCTAATGCCCCACAGCTAAACAGCCCATATTTGGATGAAAGTAATACTACGAATACTTTCCTGGCAATGGATATTCACCAACCAACAGGTGATACCTACACCAATCGTCGGGCAATAATATTTGTGCATGGTGGTGCATTTGTGTCGGGTGATAAAGACCACGATGACATGAAAGCATTCTGCGACTCGTTTGCCCTAAAGGGATATGTTACGGCTACCATCAACTATCGCCTTGGGATGAATAGCAACGATAATGCAAGTTGTACCCGTGCAGTGTACAGGGCTTTGCAGGATGGTAGGTCAGCAGTCCGGTTTTTACGCGCCAATGCGGCTACTTATGGCATCGACCCAAGCAGGGTGTACATGGCCGGGAGTAGTGCCGGTGGCTTCATCGCCTTGTTTTCTGTATATATGGACGATGTAGCAGAAAAGCCTGCTGAAGCTGGTGCTTACACATATTATAATCCAGGCCCGGTATATGCACCCGATTTAGGTGGCTACGATATTGGTAACCATCTTGCTTATAGTGGTCTGCCTGATGCAATATTGAGCCTTTGGGGAGCCGTAAAGCACACCGATCTGATAACCGTTGACGATGACACGCCGGTATTTCTAATTCATGGAACTGCCGATAATATTGTTCCTTTTAACGTTGGCTCACCTTTTAACTATTTTAATTTTCCACCCACCTATGGGAGTAATCCTATCAATTCAAAACTTAACACCTTAGGCTTTACCGATAAGGAGACTTATTTTGTAGTAGGTGAAGGCCACGAATTTTACGGTGTCAACAACGGAACCTGGACGAATGGAATAGGAGGAAACGCCTATTGGGACACAGTAGTGGCAAAAACAACTGTATTTTTTGCTAACCAGGGAAGGGCGACTGTTACTACTACAGCTATTTCAAATATATGCTACCCCTCTGCAACAAGTGGTGGCAATGTAAACGATGTAGGCAATTCCCCGGTTACAGCAAAGGGGGTTTGTTGGAACACATCTACCAAACCAACCATTAACAATTCTTATACAAGTAATGGAACTGGTGCCGGAAGTTTTGTAAGTGCCCTAACGGGACTTGACCGCAACTCTAAATATTATGTTCGCGCTTATGCTACCAATACCGATGGTACAGCTTATGGTGAGGAATTGGTGTTTTTTACAAAATACGATTCACCGGGATATGCCCTAAGCTTTGATGGCATAAATGAATATGTTACTATTCCAGACCACAACGACCTGGATTTGACAAGCAATTATACCATCGAGGTATGGATAAAACCCTCTGTTTTTGTTTCAGGAGCAGGAATTATTTCAAAATATCAAGGCACAGGAAGTTATGCCTACTTTTTAAGTTTGAACAACACATCGCCATTTACAGGAATAAATTTCGATGGCTTAACCAGTCAAAATGGCCTGCTCAGCGCAGGAACATGGACACATATTGCAGCCGTAAATAACAATGGAACACGTACTTTATACGTAAATGGAATAGTACAAAACCTCAGTGGGACGGCAGTATCTGTTATAGCTACTTCACAAGATTTGTGCATAGCCCGTCACAACGGCATTTCTTATATGAATACCAGTATTGATGACATCAGGATTTGGAGTACAGCCCGTAGTCAATCGGAAATTCGTGACAACATGCATCGTGCTTTCATTGGGAAAGAAACGGGACTTGTGGCTTACTGGCCGTTTAACGATGGAACAGGATCTGCCATTTTATCAGATCCGACTTCAGGCTTGCATGGTTCGCTTGAAAACATGGAAGAAGCCAGCGATTGGCTAAATTCTGAAGCCATCTATAAAAAATGGCAAACTTTAGGAACATCGTCATGGTCAACAGGTGGAAATTGGAGCACCACATTTAGCCCCCCTACTTCAAACGATATGGTGCTAATATCTCCGGGAACAACACAAGCACATATTACCAACGATGCGGAAGCCCCGGCTGTTTGCGATATACTAAAAATTGAAAGCACGGCAATACTTACCCTAAATGCGGGAAAAGCATTAACGGTTTCTGATAATATTCAAAATGAAGCTGGCACATCAGGCCTTGTCCTCAAATCAATTGAATCGGGCACAGCTTCCCTAATCCATGAAACTACAGATGTGGATGCCACCGTTGAACGCTACATTCCAAAATATGTGGGCGAATCTGGCTGGCACTATTTATCATCACCGGTTGCATTACAAGAAATTCAGCCGGGGTTTGTTGCCGATCCACCCAATTCCTCAGATGACTTTTTTAAATTCTCCGAACCCGATTATTTGTGGCTAAGTACAAAAGACAATTCAGGAAACTGGGAATCTACATTTGAGGATAATTTTGTGGTGGGTCGCGGTTATAATGTTGCCTATGAAGAGAACGAAACAAAATCCTTTGCCGGTGAATTGAATGTGGGTGATTTCACTTTTAATGGAAGTTCAAATCCCGCCATCACTTACACAGCCGATGGCGGCATTGGCTGGAATTTGATGGGAAATCCTTACCCTTCCGGCCTTGCTTGGGATTCGTGCCTGAGAACCAACATTGACGCTTCGGTGTATGCCTACGATGGAGATGCAGGCCAGTATGTAAGCTGGAACGGAAGTATTGGAGCTTTATACGGTGGCATCATCCCACCCATGAACGCATTTTTCATAAAAGCCTCCGCCAATCCTGAATTAACCATCCCAAATTCAGCCAGAGCACATGCTGCAAATAATTTCTATAAAGAAAAAGAATATGTCGAAGATTTGCTGGTGCTAAAAGTTGAAGGCAACGGTTTTTCGGACCAGACATACCTACATTTCGATGGCGATGCCTCAAATGAATTTGATAGTGATTTTGATGCCTACAAACTTTCGGGTATTTCCGAAGCCCCACAGCTTTATACCAAATCCGGAGATTCCAAACTCAGCATCAACGTGCTGCCTTTTACCAGCGATGAAATAATTATCCCTCTTGGTTTGAAGGTTGGAAATGAAACGGAGTACAAAATCTCGGTAACTGAAAACACCTTTTGGGAAACTGTAGATATTTCGTTGAAAGATTTGGAAAGCGGAATTCTTTACGATCTGCGTACCCAAACTTCCATCACCTTAAATCATAGTCTCAACAATTCGCCCGATAGATTTTTGATTTTGATAAATGGCGCAACCGGAGTTGAAGAAATTTCGATTGAAGATGATGGCATCGAAATTTACAGCTATGGGAATCAAATCTTCGTCAAAACAGATGGAGAAAGGGAAGCGCAGGTTACGGTTTATAATTTATTGGGGCAAACTGTTCTTTCACGAACCCTGACAGGGTTGGGAATCCTGTCAGGGTTTAATCCCGCACGTGCGGGATTTTATCTTGTGGTAGTAAGAACCGATAAATCAATGAAAGTGAAGAAGGTTTTTGTTAGATAATATTGACGTTTAGGACGTTGGAAAGTCAGGGCTTCACTTAAAGTGATACCCCTGACTAAATCCTGCTGAAACGAACATGGAAACTTTGAAGCTATTAGGGGTTTCCTATTGACGATCCCTTGCCTGCGGACGATGTAATAATTGTGAAAAAATGTCTTCAAATTTCAGTAATCCTGCTTGTTTCTTTTTGGTCGTTTGCTTTTGCACAAAAGAATGATTCACTACATTTCGAGTCCGATTACCAGGAGCTGTTAGATTTTATGGAAAGCACACATGGTTCAATACCTGCTTAGGATTGCGAATATAATATTTTGTGAATATTTTGTGAAATATTTAAGGTTAATATCTTTTTTTTAATCCAAAAGAAATTAGTAATTTTGCAATCTGATTTGGATATAAAACAGCTGAAAAGAATATTAAAAGATGAAAACACACTTCAAACTACTTGGAGTTATCTTAGCATTTGTTGGGGTAACCCTTTATGCCACGGGACAAACAACCCGCTATGTGCCCTGCGGAAGTAACACACCTTGTTATGCAAAAATCCATGAAGCGATAGCAGCTTCGGTAAATGGAGATACCATTAATGTGGATGCGGACACCTACGCTTACTCCACACAGTTAAGCATAAACAAAGAGGTGATTTTAAGGGCCAGACCCGGCCTGGCCACAAAGCCGGTGATCAGTTCAACTGCTACAAGTTATACAGCATGCCTGGTGCAGGTTGCAGCCAATAACGTTATCATCGATGGTTTTGATATTACGGGAAACACGGTGGGAGGTGCCCGGTATATTTTGGGGGATTATGGTTCAGCTAAAAACAACTGGACCGTAAAGAACTGCAAAATCCATCATGGCGACCAGGGCATCCGCATGGTGGGGAACAACATTACCATCGAGGCGAATGAGATTTATGAAACCCGTGGCGACTGTATCAATGGTGAGTACGGATTATGCGATGGCCTGAAAGTAACCCACAATTACCTTCATTCGGAGCATACCGACAGCGGAAGGAAACCGGCAGGCATTACCTTCAATTGCGATGCTTCGGCTACAACTGATGTTGAAATATCCTATAATTATTGCCATTCGTGCCGAACGTTTATCGATTTTCAGCATAATGGTGGAAGTGCACCTGCCAATAATATCCTGATTATGCACAATACCGTTGATTGGAAATTGGAAGTCCTGCCTTCACCCGTGCCTTCATCAGCAATTGCCCAGCAAATGTCGATTGCATTTTGGGCAAATAGTGGCAGCTGGGATGCAACAAAATTCAACATCAGGGACAATATTTTTTCGCGACAGAAATGGTACACCATTTTAAACACCAGTGGAGCATCCTCGCCCATAGTTGGAAACATGGAATTGGAAAATAACCTCTTTTATCAATGGTACCTCGTGGATGCATACTACCCAAATTATGCCTATGACGAAGAATGGCCGGCTGCTCGGGGTGCCGTGGGCTGGAGTACTACAGATGATGATTTTACTTTTACTGATAATGTGCAGGCAGACCCTTTGTACCAGGCAAGCGGCACAACAGCGGAAGAATACTATGCACTTCAATCAGGTTCACCTGCCTATCATGCTGCCACCGACGGAACGGACATTGGCGCGTGGCAAACCCCGGTAATTATCTGGACTGGCGATTTAGATACCGACTGGAACACCGACGGCAACTGGAACGTAAATGATGTACCCGAGGCCAATACCGATGTGATTATCCCCAATGTACCCAACCAGCCAGTGGTTGATGAAGATGTATCAAGCCCGGCAAATTGCAATGCCATCATCATTGATGCCGGTAGCCGTGTAACCATTAACTCAGATAAAGCTTTAACCATAAATGGACCGCTTGTAAATAATTCAGACAATCCGGGCATATACATAAAAAGCAATGCCACAGGCACTGGGTCACTTATCACTAAAGGTTCCATAACCGACAACGGCACTATCGATATCCAACGCTATATAACGCAAAGCCAATGGCACCTTATATCCCTTCCAAACGATAATACAACTTCCGAAATTTTCTTGTGGGACTATTTACAAAGCTGGGGCGAAACTACTGCATCATGGTCGCAGATAATCGGCACAAATGTAGCCCTTGCCCCAATGCAGGGATATGGATTATGGGCAACTCCCGACAAAACATACACCTACACATTTTCTGGGACTCCCAATACCGGCATGCAAAGTATTGGAGTTACTTATACTGAATTGCCCGCAACAGATAACGATGGCGCCAACTTGCTGGGCAATCCCTATCCATCAGCCATCGACTGGAGCAGGCTTGATGATACCTGGGATGCCGTGCATTACTACAATGGCACGGCATACGTTCAGTGGAACGATGAGATTGGAAGTGGTTCGCGGTACGTGCCTGCAATGCAGGGATTTTTCATCCTCACAACGGCAGGTTCACCAGAGTTTTTTGAATTGACAAACGACGACAGGGTACATGATAACCAGGATTATTACAAATCAGTAAAGGGAAACAGCATTATCCTGGAAACAACAAGTAAAGATTATGCTGACTTGTTGCACATCAACTTTAACAATGAGGCCACCGAAGGCTTCGACCTGCAGCATGATGCCTATAAATTTATGTCGGGTACCGCGGGTCTTTCGGAACTTTGGTCGTTTACGGGCAGCAAGATGCTTTCGATTGATGTGCGTCCCCAATGCGATGTGATACAACTTGGGTTTAGCAACAGCGAAAACGGATTTTACAACATTGGCATCCACGAAATAACCACTGCTTCAGAAACTATCCTGGAAGACACCAAAACCAACACCTTCCACGACCTGCAAAAAAATAGCTACGAATTTGTTTACGATACCCTTGACAGCAAGCAGCGTTTCAAACTTCACTTAGATGCCGTTGGAATTGAGGAAAATATTATTACCAATAATGAAATAAAGGTTTATGCTGCCGGTAAAACTATCTACATCAACACTATTGAAGGTGGAGTATCAGTGCAGGTTTTAATCTCTGATATCTCCGGAAGGGTCGTTTTAGAAAAGGGTCTGAAAATAACAAGCAGCAAGGCCGAAATCAATACGAACCTAAAACAGGGTATTTATCTGGTTTCCTTCATTAGTGGTAGTTTAACTAAAACAGAAAAGATTTTCATCAAATAAAACAACAACAATGAAATCATTAAAAAGAACCGTTACGCTAGCAATTTTTGTTTTTGCAGTGGGCTTGCTTTCTGCCCAAACCCCGCCTCCACCAAACGGTGGTAATGGGGCTCCAGACGACAACAACACGCCCGTGGGCGGGGGAGCGCCCATTGGAGATGGCTTGCTTGTGCTTTTGGCAATGGGAACGGTTTATGGTTTGAGAAAAAAGATAAAGCCTTGAAAACAAAAAAGGGGCATATCAGATAAGGTTTACTTCCGCCGGGAAGTCAGGGTTTGCGGTTCGAAAGTCAGGGTTTAACTTGAAGTCAAGCCCTGATTGAATTTTGCATCGGGGTATTCTTCCGCTGCAACTTTCCATCGTCCGATAAATGAAAGGTATCCGTATGGAGGAAAGAGAATTTATCTCACCGTTGGCGGACATGATTTGACGATACTAAAAATTTGGTCCTTTTTCATATCTTTGGCATTTTTGTATATTTTTTAGCAAATCATCATTGTATAAATACTCACAATAACATCTATCGAAATGAAAAGAGTTACATTTACTTCGGCTGAACAGAAAAAAACAGATGAAAAAATCTGTTAACAACCCTGATTTATTGTTGCAAATAGTAGTTTTTCAAAAAAAACGACAGGAAATTTTTTCTTATATTTGACACTTATTAGTTACGCAACAATGTTTTAATTATAAAATGAAAATAATATTAAAATTTATAATTTCTTTTATCTTATCATGGATGTGGCTTAATTGCTATACCCAGGAATTTTACACAAAAAACTATACTGTCAACGACGGCTTGCCAAGCTCAGAAATACTTGATATGCTTCAGGACGGTGAAGGATACCTGTGGTTTGCCACCAGCTATGGGATTTGCAGGTACGATGGTTATGAATTTAAAACATTTACCACAAGGGAGGGATTGGCAGACAACTCAAGTGTTATTGCATTTTTGGATTATTTAGGAAGGCCTTGGTTTTCGGGATACAGTGGGCGAATAAGTTATTATGAGAATGGCACAGTTAAAGCCATCCAACTAAATGATACCATTGAAAAAATATCACAGGACCACTTCCTGGAAAATATTTATATCGACAGCCTTTCCAATATCTGGTTCAAACCAATTATTTCTTCTGATAATTATATCATCACCAATCACCAAAAGATCAAAAGAGTTACCGGGTTTAACAGGGAAGATATCAATTATTCAATGTTTTAAAAAAATTTCCCCAATGGAATAATCTGGGGATTTAACGAACAAGACTCCATAGTTTACGGTAAACAAAATAACCATAAGATTGAATTACAGGTAATAGACAATACCTGCTATCTGAATGTGCCAATCGTGAGGGAACATCACAAAATTTGTTATCATAAAATTTCTGATACGGAGTTTATTTTTTCCTTTGATAATCAATTTATATGGTTCAGAAATAATAAAATTCTATTTGAGAAAAAATTTGGCCAGACAGGTAAGAGTATCACAGCTCTTTATGTTGACAAAGAAAATAATGTCTGGATTAGTATTGATGCTTATGGTGTTTATTTTCATTCTAAGGGGAACATGAATGAGCCCCAATTACTTTTTAAAGATAAAACGGTTACCAGTATCTTGCAGGATGCAGAAAACAATTATTGGTTTTCAACCCTGGAAGACGGAGTTTATATGGCACCTTCAACACAAATCAGGATTTTTAATGAAAGCAGCGGGTATGATAATTTTAAAATCCTGGCATTAGAAGCGAGACAAAATGAAATATTTTTTTCAACAAAGGATTATAAAATATTTATTCTTAACCTAAAAGAAAATACAATTAACCAATTTAACCCACCCAAAGAGATTGCCGGATTTAACTATATACGGGATATTCTATTACAGCATAGCAATTCAACACTCTGGTTTATAGGGTCAAATTCATACCGCCTTTCCCCGGATCAACAAGTTTCAGCAATTACGGGGTTAAAGAATATCAAACCGTATATGGCTATAGAAAAAAATAATGCAAATATTCTTATAGCGACATTCGAAGGTGTGGTCGAATACCAGGATGATACACTGTTTCAAAAATGTAGTATGTCTTCATACAACAATCATATTCTGACAGTTTATGAAGATAATGAAGGGGCTATATATTTCGGTAGTATTGATGGACTGTATAAGTACTATGATGAAAGAATTTACTATTTAGGCGATAAATATCCATTATTCAGGTCCCGGATATCAGATATAAAAGCTGCCGATCAACTTCTTCTGTTTGGAACCCGAGGCGAAGGATTGATATTAAAAAGGGATTCGCTTATCCGGCACGTGACAACTGAAGACGGCCTTTGTAGTAATATGATAAATTGCATTTATCCTTTAAATGATACAAATATCTGGATAGGAACAAATAGTGGACTAAACAATTTAATTATACATGATATTTTTGAAATAGAATATGATATTTTAAAATATACAATGTGGGATGGGCTTCCTTCGAATGAGGTAAAAGATATTATTTATTATCAGGATAGATTATGGCTTGGTACAAATAACGGACTGGCTTCATTTAGCCCGGAAACATTAAAAAACCCTGATATTCCACCACGGTTACATTTAAACAAAATAACTGTAAATGATATTGATACGACATTAATCGACTTATCCAATTTAATATATAACCAAAATAATATAACCTTTTATTTTAAGGGAATAAACTTCCGGTTTCCGGGTGATGTAAGTTATAAATACAGATTAAAAGGGTTAAACGATCATTGGATAAAGACTAAAAACACTTCTGCCAGTTTTTTTTCACTTCCGCCCGGTACTTATACATTTGAAGTTATTTCAGGAAATACCGGCCGTGTTTGGAATAAAAATCCATTGACCGTCCATTTTACTATTATGAAGCATTTTACCCAAACAACACTTTTTCTGATAGGAGTAATTCTCCTGCTTGCTTTGATTATTGCAGGTATTGTTTTGATCATTTTAAGAAACCAGAAAAAACAGGCCATGAATAAAAGAAATATATTGCTATCCGAGTTGAAGGCATTGCGTTCACAAATGAATCCACATTTTATTTTTAACTCGATGAATTCCATTCAGCATTTTATCCTTGAACAGGAAACCGAATCTGCAAATTTATACCTTGGCAATTTTTCTTCATTAATGCGAAAAATTCTGGAAAATTCAAAACACAACTATATTAAATTGAGCGAAGAGCTTGAGTCGATTGAATTATACCTGGATTTGGAGAAACTTCGTTTTGAAAATAAATTTGATTTTGTAATAAATCTTGAAGATGATATTGATCGGGAGTTGATCAGAATTCCTCCAATGCTGATTCAGCCTTATATCGAGAATGCTATATTGCATGGCTTAGTGCCCATGAAAGAAAAAGGATTGCTATTATTATCATTTAATCTATTGGAAAAAAATACGATTTTATGTGCTGTTAAGGATAATGGTATTGGAAGAAAAGAAGCAAATAAAATCAATGTGTTGAGAAAGAAGCACAGATCAACGGGTATGAAAAATATTGAAGAACGCCTTGAAATCCTCAATAAAATGAACCGATCAAATATGAAGGTGAAAATCATCGATCTTTATAATCAGAAAGGTGAAGCATCAGGCACCGAAGTGAGACTGTATATTCAGTTTATTTAATCTAACACGGACAAGCCGAAAAAGATATTGAATGAGATTGATGGAAGAATGAATGAGATTGATGGGAAGTTGAATGAGATTGATACAAATAGGGGGTGCATTCAAGTAACAGATCACTGATTTCCATAATATTTTTTTTATTGAAGCAATTTCTTTTGTAATTTTATCAGGTTTTCCATTAATAAAAATATAATGGCTGATACAATAAGAGCCGTCATTGTTGACGATGAAAAGAAAAGTATTTTAACGCTGAATAAGCTGCTGGATGTCTATTGCCCTAATGTTAAGGTAATTGGGACTGCTCAAACTGTTAGTGAATCTATTGAAACCATTAACTTTCTAACACCTGATCTGTTATTCCTTGACATATCACTGCCCGATGGTGACGGATTTGATGTTTTAGAGAATGTAGGCCACCGGTCTTTTGAGGTGATATTTACAACAGCTTCTGATAGATTTGCAATTAAGGCTTTTGAATTTTCCGCTATCCATTACCTGTTAAAACCCATTAATTTTAAAGAACTCCAACATGCTGTTGAACGTTTTGAACAGATCAAGGGTGATAATATGTTAAACGAGAAAGTCAGCATTTTAAAAGACAGCTTAAATAAAAATTATAAAAAGATCATCCTGCCTTCAACCGAAGGGCTTATCATGAAAGACCTTGATGATATTATTCGTTGTGAGGCAGATAGCAACTACACTATCTTTTTCTTCACCAATAAAGAGAAACTACTTATTTCCAAATCCCTTAGCAATTTCGAAAAAATATTAACCGATATCCATTTCTGCAGAATACACAATAAGCATCTCATTAATCTAAAATATGTTGAAAGATATATTAAGGGTAAGGCCGGGTATGTTGTTATGCAGGATGGAAGCCACGCTTATGTGTCGGAAGGCCGGAGAGCCGGTTTTATTGCCAGCTTAAAAGATTATGGCCGCTCACTGTTATAATTTGTTTCTCCCCCCTTCTATTCACTCACTCATATTCCCCATTCACTCATTCATTTTACCACCTCAATAATTAATGGTTGGTTTTGGTTTGATTCGAATATAATTTTGATCTAACTCACTTAATTACAATTATTAATTTAAAACTTACAGTCATGAAAACAATTACAAGATTATTGCTGTTGATGATGCTTCTGTTGTCAACAGTGTTATGGGCAAAATTAAACACGATTACCGATACCCAAAAAAGGGTAGTTAAAAGTGAAATCGAAAAACCTGTGATAGACAAAACAAAATTTTTGCAGGAAAAAGCTGCGCTTAAAATAACTCAAAAGGAAGTGGAAGCGCAAATCGAAGTTGCGCCAAACGCTTTTTATGAAATCAAAGAGATTTTGAGTGATGCTGATTATGACCTTCAGTTCGAATATCCTGTTGGCGTTGGTGGTGGTGAAGCCGGTATCGAAAGCGATGGTATGTACTTTTATGGTGGAGCTACTTCAACTACCGTTTATGAAATGGACTTCGACATGATGACAATTCTTACTATGCCAGTAACAGGCGATATCGCCGGCGGTCTCTTTATGCATCCTTACATTGTTTCCGGTTTCTGGACTATTGGAGACCTCGTTCAGAATGTTTGTCTGGGGTATCGAAATGGATACTACCACTGTGTACACCAATGATGTTGGTATTCAGTCATTTGTTTCTCCTGTTTCAGGACCAGATCTTACAACTACCGAAGTAGTTACTATTATGGTTAAAAATTACGGTACTGCTACTCAGTCAAATATTCCTGTTTTGTATATAGATAGTGGCACTCCCGTTACCGGAACCGTTGCCGGCCCGATTGCTCAGGGCGAATCTGTTGAATACACTTTTGCAGACACTGTTGACCTCAGCACCCCCGGTCAGACTTACGTATTCGATGGTTGCACTGAACTTTCCGGTGATGAAAACCCGGATAACGACTGCAAAACCACAAGCGTTACTCATATCATCCCAACATATTGTGAACCATTATTATGTGAGGATCCAATTGATTTACTCCATACAGGAACAGTCCCTATTGGCAGTCCTGATCCTAATTGGGAAGTTACTGTTGTTCCTGCCGGAGCAACTGGTCTAGGTCAGGCAAAAACAGCAAACTGGGTTGGTTTAGGTTGGGCACCGCCAATGCCGGGAACGAATTGGATATCTATTGATGATCCTCCAAATGCTCTTGTAGTAGGAACTTACGTGTTTGAACACGACTTTTTTATTGACAGTCTTTGTATTTGTCCAAGTTTGAGAATTTGTATAATGGTTGATGATACGGCAAATATTTATCTGAATGGTAATTTTATCGGTACAGCATTTTCTCAACACAGTATTACAACCTTTAACCATACTGTTCTATCTGATTTTATTATAGGTGGTTTTAATATTCTGAAAGTCGAAGTTATAAACGATCCGGCTAACTATACAGGTTTTAATTTAAAAGGATGGGTCTGCTGTTCCTCATTTCCCAATCCTTGTGATGACGTATCAGTAAGTTACCAACAACTTGATCCATGTTGTTATGATATTTATTTAGGAAATACCCAACCCGCAACATATATTACTGAAATTCAATTTTCAACTCCCAGTGGTTTTCCCTCTCTTAACCCAACAATATCAACCCTTCCAATAGGTTGGACTTATACCCCTCCAACATTCCCATCAAATATATTAACACTTTATCCTACTGCTGGATCAAGTGGAACATTTGGGGAATATTTTGAATTATGCTTAGAAAATGATCCGGGCTCAAATCCACAGGAAATAATTATTGAGTGGATAGGATATGGTTATAATCAGGATACATTAATTTGTTACGATACTTTATATCTTGAATGCCCTGATACTTGTGAATGTGTAATATGTGAAAATCCTATTCATACAATAACAACAGGGCCGGGGGCACCAGGTTCATTATCTGCTGACTGGACATTGATTGCGGCTCCAGCTACTGTACTACCAGGACCTGCAATTAATATGGGTGCAATTCCAGGAGCATGGGGAGCCCCGTTTACCGGAACAAATTGGATATCATATTGCGAAAATGGAGGAGGCGGGTCAGCACCCACAGGTTTATATGAATATGTAACCCAGTTTCCTATTTATGATACTTGTCCAAACAATATGGATATGTTCCTTCGTATTTGTCTTTTAGTTGATGATACGGCAACTATTAAATTGAACGGTACACTTGTTGGAACTGCCACTTCTGAGGTAGTAGCTTTTATTGGAGATTTTTACGGACTGCCCTTTATTGTTGGTGGTGGAATGAATACACTTTCAATAGAGGTTATTAATAATCCTGGTTTATACACAGGTTTTGACCTTAAAGCATGGGTATGTTGTGGTGATGCTATTCCTGTAACTTACTGTGCGGATACTATTTGTGACTGGAATGATCCGGCAAGATTTGGAAACAATATATCTACTTATCCATGTTCACCTATAATACACAACGGGCCTGAGGCAGTCTTTACATTTAACCTTCCCGCTTCATCGGTGGTAACAGCGGAATTAATTGCTGGGCCTGCCTTGTTCGATATTTTTATACTGGATACTTATCCTTTCGGAAATGTAAAAGCATGCGGTACAAGTACTGCTCCGGCTATCGCATCATTAAACCCCGGCATTTACTTTATTGTTGTGGATTCACCGAATTGGGATGATATTGATCAATTTTGTTTCACCCTGGAATGTGATACATGTGGGGATTGTGAACCATTATGTGAAGATCCAATTGATTTACTCCATACAGGAACAGTCCCCATTGGCAGTCCTGATCCTAATTGGGAAGTTACTGTTGTTCCTGCCGGAGCAACTGGTCTAGGTCAGGCAAAAACAGCAAACTGGGTTGGTTTAGGTTGGGCACCGCCAATGCCGGGAACGAATTGGATATCTATTGATGATCCTCCAAATGCTCTTGTAGTAGGAACTTACGTGTTTGAACACGACTTTTTTATTGACAGTCTTTGTATTTGTCCAAGTTTGAGAATTTGTATAATGGTTGATGATACGGCAAATATTTATCTGAATGGTAATTTTATCGGTACAGCATTTTCTCAACACAGTATTACAACCTTTAACCATACTGTTCTATCTGATTTTATTATAGGTGGTTTTAATATTCTGAAAGTCGAAGTTATAAACGATCCGGCTAACTATACAGGTTTTAATTTAAAAGGATGGGTCTGCTGTTGCGAATGTAAAGATGTAAAAGTCAGAAAATGGTATTTATATCAAAATGCAGGTTTAGAATTTATACCACCAGATCCGCCTGTTGTTCCTGACTGGACTACAGCACCATTACCAGGCGGCATGATAAGTACAACAGATGAATATGCAGAAGGATGTTCTGTAATTCACGACAAGGATGGCCATCTCTTGTTTTACACTAATGGAATTACAATCTGGGACAGGAACCACGCCCCAATGACAATGGCCGACTTAATTACTCCAGCTATATTACATGGGAGTTTTTCTTCAACTCAATCTGCACTTATCGTTCCCCAGCCGTGTAACAATGATCTTTATTATGTTTTTACATCCGGGGATTGGGGGTGTACTTCCGGGCTTAATTATTCAATTGTTGATATCACAGGGAATGGTGGGAATGGTGTTGTAACATTAATAAACGATCCCCTGTTACCTGCCGGCAACTCTACGGAAAAGTTAACATACGCCCACCACGGAAACGGTATCGATGTCTGGATTTTGACGCACGGTCTTGGCACGGATGCTTTCTATGCTTACCAGCTTAATGGTGAAGGGATATTACCACCGGTCATAAGTAATGCAGGCAGTGTTTATTCGCATGTTAAAAATAAAGCAGGATACCTTGAAACCAACCCTCAAGGGGATTTATTGGCCGCGGCAATTTACTATAATGGGGTTAATTCTTTTGAAGTATTCGACTTTAATAATAATACTGGTTTGTCGGTCCTGTGATTGGATCCTTCGGCTCTGCGTCATCATATAATTATGGAGTAGAATTCTCTCCCGATGGACGACAATTATACATCTCAAATTTTTATAGTTTGTGGCAGATTCCTGTGGCACCAGGATTTATGGGTATCCCGATTTCTATTCCCACAACAGGTACAGACCCTAACTGGCTCGGTGCAATGCAACTGGGCCCGGATGGTAAAATATATATAGCTCGCAATGGGATGCCCTCAATTGATGTTATTAATAACCCTAACCTTGTTGCACCGGCTTGCGGTTATACCCCATTATCAGTACCTATTGCAGGAGTCTGCACATTGGGACTTCCGGCATGTTACAGTATGGATTGCTTTGACGAAACCGACCTTGCAGTGAATCCTTTCAACCGGGATGTTTCAGCTTCAGCAGGCACAACTACCTTTAATGTAGCTTCCAACACATCATGGACGGTTAGTGAAAATATAGCCTGGTTAAGCGTAAATCCGGTAAACGGCAGCGGTAATGACACACTGACCGTAAACTACGATGAAAATACTTCAGGTTCAATAAGGGTTGGGGAAATTACCGTTACGGCTGATGGAAGTTCACCGGTAGTGGTTGTTACGCTTACCCAGGAAACCTGGCTAATCCAAACCGTGAACCTGCCGGAGGGCTGGGCCGGGCTATCAAGCTATATCACTCCATTCACACCGAATGTAGAAGACTTGTTCGCACCTATCGTTGAGGATATGATCATCCTCAGGAACCTCATACAAGTTTACTGGCCGGAAGAAGAAGTGAACACCATTGGCAACTGGGACAACGGTTCCGGCTATGCAATTAAGATGAATACCGATGCTGACTTCGAAATTGGTGGTTATGAATTTGCCTCAACTGAGCTGACCCTAAGTGCCGGATGGCACTACATCCCGGTACTCAGTAGTTGTCAGGTTAATACAATGGATTTATTTGGCGACAATCTGGATGATATTGTTATTGTTCAGGAACTGATCGGTATCAAAATACTCTGGCCGGCACAAGGTATTTACACTCTCGAATTTCTTGAACCGGGTAAAACATATAAGATCAAGGTTGCTAATCCGTTTACCGTTACCTTCCCCGACTGCGATAGCAAGGCCACAACTCCAGCCTTCCCGCAGGTGAACAGCATTAACACCATCTGGGGCGAGTTGAACATGACTCCCTCAACCGCGGTTGTTGCTTTCATGGAATCAGCAACTGCCGGTTTTATCAAAGGTGATGTTATCGGAGTATTCGGACAAACCAGCCGGCTTTATGGTTACATGGAAGTTACAGGTACAGGTTTGTCCCAGGTAATTACACTGTTTGGTAATGATGTTTACACGGATGTATCCGATGGTTTCGTTTCTAACGAAATGATCAGTTACAGATTATATCGCCCATCCACCAAAAAAATCTTTGATCTGGATGTTGAGTATGAGCCAACACTTTATAATAGTGGTTTGTTCAATATCAACAGCATGTCAGCAATCACAGGTGTAACCCTGACAGCCCCGATGGCTATCGGGGTAACCCAATCAGGATTTGAAGAATCCGGTATCAGGATTTACCCAAACCCAAGCACCGGTATTTTCAATATTGAAGGATTCGAAGAAATGTCAACCATCAAAATTTATAATGCCTTTGGTAACGAGATCATGGATGGAATATTGATTCTGCCCGATAAAGTTGACCTATCACACCAGCCCAAAGGGATTTACTTTATCAGGATAATCACTGAAAAAGGAATGTATTTCGAGAAGTTGTTGATTAACTAAAATGACCCCCATCCCGGCTTTCCCCCTTGAGGGGGAAGGCCGGGATGGGGATGCTTTTTAAAACCTGACAGTCCCGTACGTGCGGGACTGTCAGGTTTTTTTACATCTCTGACCAGTCTTCGCAGCAGGCAGTCCTGACAGAGTCAACCCATGATAAAGAAAGGATTTTGATTTGGAACTGCCAGCCCTTGCGGTGGCAATTATCCCCCTTCGACAACCGCAGGGAGTCCGTATGACCATAGGGAATCCGTACGACTGAAAGAAGTCCGTCTGGATGGAAAGGGAGAATTAGAGGAGATAATATTATCCAACCAAAAGATTTTCTATAACCAACAAATTCGTTACAAAAAACTCATCCTGAATTAACAGAGGTTTTTAAGTTAGGTTTTCAAGCCCCAAAAAGCCGGTATGGCTTTTTTGCCCCGAAGTATCGGGATTTCGCTTCGCTCAACATTCTACATTTTCATCCAATCACCTGACTCTAACTGGTCTTGGACTCAGGAAAACCTAATGGAGTCGAACAGCCCAATATGATTAATTGAAAATCTTGAACCGCAGATATTATGCAGGAAACGCGAATTTAACTGGTTACCAGAACACTGCAAACGGATATCAGTCTCTTTTCTCAAATATAACAGGAATTCTAAATACAGCAAACGGCTATCAATCACTCTTTTCAAACACAACGGGAAGCTATAATACAGCAAATAGTGTATTATCACTTTACAATAATGCCACAGGGGATGGCAATACCGCATACGATTATTACTCCCTTAACAACAACACCACAGGATTAAACAATACTGCAAGCGGAAGTAGTTCGCTTGCCTATAACACAACAGGAAGCTCCAACGCTGCTCTTGGAGGTTATGCATTTTTTTATGGAGAAGATTATTCAAATTCAACTGCACTGGGTAATTATGCACAACCTGGTGGCAGTAATGAAATAATGCTTGGAAACAGCAGTGTAAGCTGGATAGGTGGATACACTTCATGGCACAACACTTCCAACGCAAGAATGAAGAACAGAATTAATGAAGATGTAAAAGGTCTTTCTACGATAAAATTCAGGGTCTGACTTAAAGTCAGGCCCTGAATAATACCTTTAGAGTTAACAGAAAGCTTATTGAAACTAAAAACGTGTATTAACATAAATCAGAAGTTTATTACCTTAGCCCAAACAAAATAATTGTTATGTTCCGGGCTTTATTTATTTCCATTATTATCCTTTTTTCAGTGGCAAGTTTCAGTCAAACAGACAGCTTAAAACTACAGCTACCTGCAATTCATGGCTCCGAAAAGCTTATGAAAAGTTTTTGGAAATTGGGGGATTCCTGGATGCAGCAGTAATCACCAATTTTATTGGAGATACTTATAATCAGATGGGCGACTACAACAAAGCCATCAGCTATTTTGTAAAAACCGAAAAAAGTTGCGATACTCTAATTTTAACTGACGCTGACAAAAAATCTGTCAAACGATTGTACGCTATTTTATACACCAACATGGGCTTAGTTTACCATCACCTCGACAGCATCAATAAGCCATTGAATTATTTTGAAAAGGCCCTGGGATATGCCGAAGAAATCAATGATAGCGTTAGGCTCTTAAAAAGTCACTAATGCTAACATGTTAACGATATTTTTTTGTCATCTAATTGATCGAATTACACGAATTGTACCTGCCAAAGGCAGGTAATAATTTGATTAATTAGTGTAATTCGATGATAACTTTTTTCTTTGATTTATAGATGGGTGCTGCCTGTTTTGTCTGGAGGGTGACTCCCGCAAAGCGGCTTTAATTTTCAAATTAATTTAGGCTCTTAAAAAGTCACTAATGCTAACATGTTAACGATATTTTTTTGTCATCTAATTGATCGAATTACACGAATTGTACCTGCCAGAGGCAGGTAATAATTTGATTAATTAGTGTAATTCGATGATAACTTTTTTCTTTGATTTATAGATGGGTGCTGCCTGTTTTGTCTGGAGGGTGACTCCCGCAAAGCGGCTTTAATTTTCAAATTAATTTAGGCTCTTAAAAAGTCACTAATGCTAACATGTTAACGATATTTTTTTGTCATCTAATTGATCGAATTACACGAATTGTACCTGCCAGAGGCAGGTAATAATTTGATTAATTAGTGTAATTCGATGATAACTTTTTTCTTTGATTTATTGATGGGTGCTGCCTGTTTTGTCTGGAGGGTGACTCCCGCAAAGCGGCTTTAATTTTCAAATTAATTTAGGCTCTTATCTCTAATATTCTGCCATTTTTTGGCAGAATATTAGAGATAAGATACCCAAGCAAAATTTAAAATGCATTGTCGTTAATATGAAAGGGAGAGAAATAATAAAGCTCTTAATTGCAAAATAAGCATTTATAAATTTTGCCGACTAACTTGGACAAACCAAAACAGGAATACACCATAAGTTTTACATGATCACCTTGTTTGGTTTTGGCTTGTCCAAGTTAGGATTATAGCTTTCTATTCAAATATTGGGATGATGTATAAAAATCAAAATGATTACGACAAAGCATTTGAAATGTATTTCGATGCCCTTAATTTTGCCGAAAAAATAAACCACAAACATTATCAGAGCGCGATCCTAAACAACATAGCAAATATTTATGTGCATCGTGGAATTTACGACAGCGCTTTGGTTTATTTTCACGCTGCTAAAAATATCATCACAGATATTGGCGATAAATACGGGCTCTCCCTTGTAAACAGGAATATTGCAAGGATCTATCTGAATATGGGGGAATTTTCAAACGGCATTGGAAAGCATTGGCCATATCAGAAGAAATAAAATCTTAACCTGCGCAAGGACAATGAAATTAAAGAATTGCTTATTTCCCGGAAAAATCAGACACTTGTCACAACTTTTGTTATCATAAGTATTCTTGTGGCGCTGGTTATAATAATCCTCAACTTGCTTCGAAAAAAGAACTTTGCCTACGCATCGCTTGTTAGGCAAAACCTGAAAACCCTGAAACTTGAAAAAGAAAGGGAATCGAAAATCAGGGAGCTTGAGCCACCTTTTATTTTGGAAGATAAAGATGATAAATCAATTGACCAATTCCAAACATTGGGCCACCGTTTCGAAAAGTTTTTGGTTGAAGAAAAACCCTACTTATGGGAAGACCTCTCGATGGATGAAATCTGTAAAAAACTCAACACCAACCGAACCTATCTTTCGAAAGCAATCAACGAATATTTTAACCTGGCTTTTAATGATGTGATTTGTGATTTCAGGATTAGGACTGCCAAAGACCTGCTTACTGATCCCGAAAATGAAAACATTACCATCGAAGGAATTGGTCAGATGGCAGGTTTTAAATCCAATTCGCTCCTCCACAAAAAATTTAAAAGCAATACCGGGATTACGCCATTATTTTTTCGGGAGAAATCGAAATCATCCTAACACTCCTTTCTATACCGCGATATCCCAGTCAATATCCCCGCTGATAACTATGATCTATTTTGAATTAAATTATTTTTTTTATCTGAATTATTAAAAACCATTTCCAATTCAGGAATTCCAAATTTCCCACGAACGCTCGGCCTGCAGCTCAAGCATAAGTTGACCATTTTGAATTGATGCGCCCATTTGCCTGCCTTTTTTGAGGAATTGTGTTTCGGCTGGATTATAAATCAGGTCGAATAAAAAATGATCAGGGCTTAAATATTGAAAAGGAAATTTTGGATAATTTTCAATATCCGGCACCATTCCTACCGGTGTAGTGTTTATAATTAATAGGTGACGTTTAATCAAGGTCTCATTCAATTCCTTATATCCAATTTCATTACTCTCCTTCGGTGCTCTCGAAACAGAAATGTAGGGTATTTTCATCTGATCCAAAACAAAAGTAATTGCTTTGGCTGACCCTCCGGTTCCCATGACTATGGCTTTAATATTTCTTCGTAAACCTAAACACGAACATTGAAAACCAACAGCATCAGTATTATAACCTTTTAGATAGATTCCCTTGGACGACCGAATGACTTTTATCGTGTTCACCGCTCCAATCTTTTTGGCAATAGGATCGAGTTCATCTAAAAATTCAATAATGCTGCGCTTATAGGGAATTGTAACATTAAGCCCGTCAACATCCGAGTGCTCATCGATAAGTGTAAGCAAATCACCAAGATTATTTAAAGGAAAGAGATGATAGCTAGAATCCAAAATATTTTCACAAAAGAATTTCTCCTGAAAAAATGCAGGGGAGAAGGAATGGTTCAGGGGTTTTCCTATGAGAAAAAATTTTCTCACCTCAGTTAATTATCAATTTGTTTTTTCTTAAACCCTTTGTAAACGAGGTAAACAATGAAAAGAACTCCCAAAACTAAAAATACCCACGACAATTCTTTGTAATATAAATCAAGAAGCTCCTTTTGGCTGTAAAGAAAATATCCCAATACTGCCAAAATTATATTCCAGACCATCGACCCCAATACGGTATAAAGAATAAAGTCGGTAAGTTTCATTTTTGAGAGGCCGGCAGGTATCGAAATTAATTGCCGGATGGCCGGAACAAGTCGCCCGATAAAGGTGGAAACTTTTCCATGTTTAATAAAAAACTTTTCAGATTTTTCAACGCCATGGGCATCAATCAGCATCATATTGGCAAATCGTGTGTTAGCAAATGTGTACACCAATTTTCGTCCAAGGTAGAAGGCGATATAATAATTGAACAAAGCTCCGATTAAAGCTCCCAGGGTTCCAAAAAAAACAACAAGGTAAATATTTAAATCACCCTGTGCGGCTTTCCAGGCGGCGGGTGGAATAATTATTTCGGATGGAAAAGGAATAAAGGAACTCTCTATCGCCATCAATAAGGTAATGGTGAAATAGTTGATATTGTTCATATACCAATCAGCAAGCTGTTGAATAGTTTCTATCATAATCTTAATTTTTCATTTATTATACACTAGTGCAATCGAATTTGTCCAAATTTGCTACTTGAATAAAGCATGTCACTAACTCAAAACTAAGCTCCACTATACCTTTGGTTTATAGGCATCGATTAAATTAATGAAATGAATATCACCGGCCAGTTCAGGAAAAAACTCAAACAGCAAATTGTAATCTTCCGGATTGATTTGAAGTGCAAGTTCAAGATTAGCATACGCATCTTTATGCCGGCCCTTTTTAGCGAGATACCCTGCAAAACGGTATAACAATTCGTGATTCTGTGGTTGAATTTCAATACCCTTCACAATGATATTAATGGCTTTACCATAATCTTCCGTTTCGGCAAATACCGAAGAATAATCAAGCCACACATCAGGATGGTGGGGATCGATGCCGGAGGCTTTCTCATAAGCTTTAACTGCATCGTTAAGCTTATCATTTCTAAAAAGCGCATCAGCATAAAAAAGCCAGTTATCCACAATATTATTATCCAGGTCGAGCGCTTTTTTCATGTGTTTAAGGGCCGCTTTGTTGTTCCCTGTCCTGTCGCTAACAATGCCAAGTCCCATCCATGCTTCAGCCATGTCAGGATTAATTTTTATTGCTTCTTTGTAACTTAGGAATGCATTCTCAAAATCCTCAATTTTTTCGTAACATTCACCAATATAATATAAAGTTAAAGGATCAACCTCCTCCAGCTCAAGGGTCTCCTTATAAAACACTATGGCTTCATCATATTTCCCGATATTAGCCAAAGCGTTGGCTTTGTTAAAATAGGCTGATGAAAACCCCGGGGTAATAGCTATTGCAAATTCGTAGGTGTCAATCGCTTTTTCGTAAAGCTGCAGGTTTGAAAACGCGATACCCAGGTTGAACCATCCGATATCAGAATATGGATTTTCATCAAGAAACTTATTAAAAAACGAAATGCTGTCTTCTTCGCGGCCGGCCATCTCGTAGCAAAAGGCAAGTTCATAAATTACCGCTTGATTTTCGGGGTTGAAATTAATGGCTTTAATTAGGTTTTCGATGGCCTTGTCAAAATCTTTCATCTCTTCATATTCAAATGCAATTCGTGTGTAGATATCGTCTTTTTCATCAGAATACTCTGCTGCAATCTCGTAAGCATGTATGGCATCATTGTACTTTTTCAGCTTACTAAAAACCACACCCTTTGTAATATGAAGGTCAGGATTCCGTGGTTCGAGAATTTCGAGCTTGTTTAAGAGATCAAGCGCTTTTACCGTATTGTTCACACCTGCAAAATACTGTGCTTTCCTTAAAATAAAAGCATTGGAAGCCGGGTGTTGGCGCATCGCGTAATCTATTGCCGTTCTGGCTTTTTTGGGAATATTACTTTCGAGGTAAAAATCGATAATCTCCTCAAATTCTTCCACATCGAAGAAATACATTTTATCATGTCTGATCATTTCATCAAACCTGCCCACGAGTTCATTTTCTTCCTGGCTGAAAGGATCAAAATTTTCTATCATATATTATCTGTTAAAAACGCGGCAAAATTAATCAATATTTTTTTCGGTCTGTTATTCTAAAAAAGAAATAAAAAAGAATATACTTTTGCCCAAAACTACAAAGCATGTCATTAATAAAATCTATTTCAGGAATCCGCGGAACAATTGGCGGCAAACCGGGCGAAGGACTTTCACCCCTTGATATTGTAAAATTCACATCCGCTTATGCTACCTTTATCAGCGCCAATAATGCGGGCAAACGGCTGAAAATAGTGCTTGGCCGCGATGCCCGCATCTCGGGCGAAATGGTAAACAATCTTGTAATTGGCACCCTGATGGGAATGGGCGTTGATGTTGTGGATATCGGCTTATCAACAACCCCGACAGTTGAGATTGCAGTTACTGATGCCTTAGCTGATGGAGGAATAATTTTAACGGCAAGCCACAACCCCAAGCAATGGAATGCACTAAAACTATTGAACGAAAAAGGGGAATTCCTGTCAGGCACTGAAGGTGAAGAAATCCTGAAGATTGCCGAAGCCGAAAGTTTTTCGTACTCAGAAGTAGATAGCCTCGGTAAGGTTGAAGTGGATGACTCGTACATCCAAAAACATATCAACAATGTTTTATCGCTGGAGTTGGTGGATGCTGACGCGGTTAAAAAAGCAGGCTTTAAAGTTGCCATCGATGCTGTAAATTCAACGGGAGGCATTGCCATACCCGCCTTACTCGAAGCGCTTGGAGTACAACAAATTGAAAAATTGTATTGTGAGCCCAATGGCCACTTCCCCCACAATCCCGAGCCCTTACCCGAAAATTTGGCTGATATTTCCAAGTTGGTTGTGGATAAAGGATGTGATATTGGATTCGTGGTTGACCCTGATGTTGACAGGCTGGCTATAATCCGCGAAGACGGGCTTATGTTTGGCGAGGAATACACACTCGTTGCCGTTGCCGATTACATTTTACAACATCAAAAAGGAAATACTGTGAGCAATCTGTCTTCAACACGGGCATTGCGTGATGTTACCGAAAAAGCCGGTGCTAAATACTTTGCATCGGCCGTTGGTGAAGTAAATGTTGTGGAGCTCATGAAAACATCAAATGCTATTATTGGCGGTGAAGGTAACGGTGGTGTAATTTATCCTGCTGCTCACTATGGCCGCGATGCGCTTGTTGGCGTTGCACTTTTCCTCACCTACATGGCAAAAACCGGGAAATCTTGTTCTGCGATCAGAAACCAGTTCCCCAATTATTTTATTTCAAAAAATAAAATACAACTCCAGCCCAAAATGGATGTGGATAGCATATTAGAGAAAATGGCTGCAAAATACAGTGGGCATGATGTGAGCACCATCGATGGAGTGAAAATTAACTTTGAACAGGAGTGGGTGCATCTGCGAAAATCCAACACCGAGCCAATTATCCGGGTTTATTCCGAAAGCAAATCGGAAGACTCGGCCAATAAGCTGGCCTTGAAAATTATGGACGAAATCAGGGAGTTTGCAGGCAGTTAAAAAAAATCGAGCCCCAATTTCCTCCCGCAGCCGGAGCTCCTGGTTGCTCTAACATTTGGCATTTCCCAAACATATTTGATGTATCGTGGTTTCACTTGCTTTGAAATTTTGCTTTTGTTAACAAATATTTAAATATGTGGAAAACTTTCACCTGGGGATTAGCTTGCCGGCGCAAAATAATTCTATTTTTATGCCCCTATTGAATTTCAATAATTTATGGCAGCAAAACGAAAAAAAAAGCAAGTCAGGAGAAAGTTTAAAACCGTTACTTTTAAGCTTTCAGTACGACAGAAAAAATCGCTCGACAACTACAGCAAAGCCAAAAACACAACACCGCTGAAGCTTATAAAAAAAGCCATCGAAATTTTTATTTCATTGCCGGATGATGTGCTTCCACCCCAACCAATAACCATCGAAAATCAACTCGATCTTTTTGTGGAGGCCGAACTTGCCACTGAATTACTTAATAAAATTGCTGAAAAAAAAGAGGGGTAATTAGAGCCTGTCCATAAACTTGCCACACACCCCTCTAACTCTCCGCCAGTTGGCGGAAGGACTGGCCAACGCACTGGTAGCGAGGGTTTTCCCCGCCAGCTGGCGGGGACTAAGGGGTTGTGGAGGCAATTAGTGAAAACATCGACTTTATGGACGGACACTAATTACCTGCCCTGCATAGCAGTTTGGTAAGGAACACGAGTTATAATTGATCTGCCAAGTGTAATCTCATCAGCATATTCCAACTCATCGCCTACCGAAACGCCCCTGGAAATGGTGGTAACAATCAAATCAAAATCTTTGAGCTTTTTAAAAATATAGTAATTGGTAGTATCGCCTTCGATGGTAGCTGCCAGGGCAAATACAACTTCGCTTACCTCACCGGTTTTAACGCGATCAACAAGATTCTCTATGGTGAGATCTTTTGGGCCTACCCCATCCATGGGCGAAATAATCCCGCCAAGCACATGATACAAGCCTCGGTATTGCGTAGTTTTTTCGATGGCCATTACATCGCGAATATCTTCGACAACACAAATAATCGATCTGTCGCGCTTATGATCGCTGCAAATACTGCAAACCTCCTGGTCAGAAATATTGTAACAAACCCTGCAATAACCAATCTCGTTGCGCATCTTAACCAATGCCTGCCCCAAACCTTCAACTGTGCTTTTGTCTTCTCTCAACAAGTGCAGGGCAAGCCTCAATGCTGTGCGCCTTCCAATCCCGGGCAAGCGCGAAAGCTCATCAACTGCAAGTTCCAACAATTTAGATGAATAATTATTCAAGATTCGATAGTTTTTATGATTTTTGCAAAAGTAATGGTTTTCGCAGGTACAATAATTATAAACTCCGAAATGCGTTAAACACCAAAACAGTTTGTCTGACCTTTATGGACAGGCCTAGTATAATTAGAACTCTTGTCTTAACGCAAAAGTTATGACGCATAGAATACGCTTTGTGAAACTTTGAGCCTTCGAGCCTTAGTGGCAAATTGATGATAAGTAGCCACAAAGACTCAAAGACACCAAGAAACACTAAGTTCTCTAAAATGAATTTTGCGACATATAGATTTACGATAGTATTGGTGTAACTATTTGATTTCTAAAAAATGGATCAGGAGGTCTGATATTTGTCAAACTTATTTCAAAAATAACAACAAATGAAATTTTCAGGTTTTTCTTCGCTGCTATTAATTTTATTTATCACAAATATTTTATTTGCACAAAATGCGGATACCATAAATAAAACCGATGAAAATGGCTTGAAGCAAGGCTACTGGAAGAAAAAAGATAAAGCAGGCAGCCTGATTTATACCGGGCATTTTACCGATAATATTCCGCTTGGAGAATTCAATTATTATTATGATGATGGAAGATTAAGAGCAAAATCTGAAATCTCCAATTCCGGCCAGAACGCTTTTACTATCACCTATCATAAAAACGGCCGGGTTATGTCGGAAGGCTTTTACAAAAATCAAAAGAAGGACAGTGTCTGGCATTTTTATGATGTGTATGGGCAAAAGCTCACCAACGAAACTTATAGTGGTGGAATTCTGGAGGGGAAATTTGTAACATTTTATCAATCCGGCGACACCACCGAAATTCTTTTTTACAATAATGGATTAAAAGAAGGGAGCTGGAAGCAATATTATAAGAACGGCGTTTTAAAAACCAATGGCTTTTTTGTAAACGATACTTTGAACGATACCATCACCTATCATTTTAAAAACGGGGCGGTGCAATCGGCCGGAAAATATTTTAAAGGATTGATGGATGGAAAATGGACCCATTTTAACGAAGAAGGCCTGCTGGAAAGAACCGAGTATTACGACAAAGGAAGAAAAACCGGCCAGGAAACCCTTATCGAAATCCATAAGGAGAAAAAATAGCCGGGATGGATCTGGCCATTATAATCCACTACAGTAAGGCTAATAAAAACAGATTCTTTCACGAAATTTCGGAGCTCTCAATGACAGGTTTGTGTAAGGTGCTGAAAACTTAACTATTAAACAGGCCTCTCACTCGCTGCACTCCTACCAATGACAAGTTTTTGTAACAAGTTGATTACCTGCCTCGCGGCAAGGCGGGCAAATGATAAAATAGATTTCTCAGTCGCTTCGCTCCTTCGAAAAGACAGGGCTGTAATTTAGTTAGGGGGAGAGGAACATCGGGCGCGGAGCGCCCGATGTTCCTCTCCCCATACAACCCTGTGCGAAGCCCTGTCTTTTCGACCGCAGGGAGAAATCTATTGTTAGACTTTAATTTTTATCGGACAATAGTGATTTTATTCTTTATTTCACCCAAACATTTCCTTGATTTCTGCCAAACCGTCAATGACATGGATTCCTGATTGTTCCAGGCGTTTACGTGAATAGTGCCCGCCGGAAAATAAAATACACTCGACTCCGGCAGCTTTGGCCACTTCAAAATCATGCAAGGTATCGCCCACCATCACGATTTCATTTTTGGGCAATCCAATTTTTTCAATCAACAAAATTGCATTTTCAAGTTTAGTGTGCGCATAATGATTGTTCAAACCCACAATTTCCTCAAACAATTCAGCATCCAGCCTTTGGCTGATAGTTTCTGCTAAAAAATCCTGTTGCATCGCCGACAGGATAAATTGCCTGATATTACTTGTATTTAAAAACCGGAGTACCTCTCCTACCCCTTCATGCAAGGAAGCATTAAAAATATTGTTTCGATAATTATTAATAAACTCCATGGCCACCTCATCCCACTCATGGTCTTCAAAATTTACCCCGGCTTTCACATAATAATCCTTTACGGGGAAGGTAAATATCTCTTTGTATTTTTTGGTTTCCAACAGGGGGTAACTTCGTTTTTCCAGCATTTGATTCATCGACAAAATACTTTGCTCAAGATCATTAAGCAATGTTCCGTTCCAATCCCAAATAAGCGCTTTTATATTTTTCATCAAAAAGTGTTTGGTCATAAGCGAAGTTTAGAAATTTGAATATTTGTACATTCGCAAAAATATAAATGATATCCACAATGAAAAGTATTAATCCGGCCAACAGCAAAGAAATCAAAAATTACAAGGAACACACACCTCAGCAGTGCGACCAGATTATTGAAAGTGTTTATGATACGTGGATCGAATGGAAAAATACTACTTTCGAACAGCGTTCAAAATTAATGTTTAAAGCAGCAGAAATTCTTGAGGAAAGAAAGCACGAATTTGGATTACTTATTACACGTGAGATGGGTAAAATTATTGGCGAAGCAGTGGCTGAAGTTGAAAAATCGGCCTGGGTTTGCCGTTACTATGCCGAAAATGCTGCCACCATTTTAAAAGATGAAATAATAGAAAGTGACGCACATACAAGCTTCGTAACTTTTGAACCCCTTGGCCCGGTTCTGGCTATTATGCCCTGGAACTTCCCTTTTTGGCAGGTATTCAGGTTTGCTGCTCCGGCGCTTATGGCTGGAAATGCCGGAGTGTTGAAACATGCTTCCAATGTTCCGGGTTGCGCTTTGGCCATCGAAGACATTTTTAAAGAAGCCGGTTTCCCTGAAAATATTTTTCGCACGCTATTAATTGGAAATAAAAAAGTGGAGCATATTATTAAAAACAACAGGATTATGGCCGCAACCCTTACAGGCAGCGAATATGCCGGGAGTAAAGTTGCCGAAACCTGTGGGAAATACCTAAAGAAAACTGTTTTGGAATTGGGCGGTTCCGACCCATACATCGTTCTGGCAGATGCTGACATGGAAAAATGTGCAAAAACTGCTGTAACGGCTCGTATGATTAACGCCGGACAAAGTTGCATTGCCGCAAAGCGTTTTATTGTTGTTGAAGAAGTTCACGATTTATTTTTGGAAAAGATTTCCACCATTATCAAAAAACTAAAAGCCGGAAACCCTGAACTTGCTGATACAAATATTGGCCCTTTGGCTCGCCCCGATTTACTTGAAGAATTAGATGAACAAGTTAAAAATTCAGTGGCCGCCGGGGCAAAAATTGAAATTGGAGGAAAAAAAATCCCGGGTAAAGGATCTTATTACGAACCTACTTTGGTGTCGGGGCTTACTTCCGAAATGACACTTTTCAAAGAAGAAACTTTTGGGCCGGTTTTGGCGATTACCAAAGCCAGGGATGAGGCTGATGCCATCCGCTTAGCCAACGACAGCTTTTATGGTTTGGGGGGAAGCCTCTGGACTAAGGACATCGAAAAAGGAACACGCCTCGCCAGGCAAATTCAGTCGGGGGCTGTGTATATTAATGGAATGACCAAATCAGACCCACGCCTGCCGTTTGGTGGTATAAAACGATCAGGATATGGGCGGGAGCTTTCACATTACGGGATTAAGGAGTTTGTAAATATCAAAACCATTTGGGTAGGGAAATAGGATAATTATCACTACTGTCCAAATAAAATTAACAGATTTCGCTCTTTGGTACCAATGACATGTTTGTGTAAAAGGCTGAAAACCTTACTATTAAACAGACCTCTCAATCGCTTCGCTCTTTCGAGGTAACAAAGCTCCTGGTATGGAGGTGGGGGGAGGGGAATCGGGCGCTTCGCGCCCGATTCCCCTCCCCCAAAATCAAGCCGTAGACGGGGTCATTTCGATACCGCACGTGCGGCAAGAAATCTATTTCATAATGTCATCTCCTCATTATGCCCAAAAGTTTTGGGTGATCTCTCGGAATGACAAGGTGGAATAGATTTCTCTCTCAAAATGTACCACAACCCCATTCAAATACTTGTCATTGGCATCCGCCAACTGGTGGAGAGAAATCCATTTTTTTGTTGATATTTGTATCCGCAAAAATGATAGTAGAACCATTTTGCCCGGAGAATTAGAATTCAACATAAACTTCACCATAAATCATCATGAAAAGAAGCACAATACTTCTAACTGCACTCACTGTTTTCCTGCTTTTTACGGGATTTTTACTCAAGAAAAAACTTGTTCCTATCCAGCAGGACAGTCTGCCACGAGTTATGCCTGATGGGGAAATACCAAAATCCTATTCAAATATTTTTGTGGATGATACGGGTAATATCTTTTTTAGTCATCCCGAATCGGGAGAAAAGTATTATGCCGCTGATATTGCAGAATTTCGTTATAGCGAATTTCAGATAAACCCCACAGGAACCGATGCCGGCGTTGAGTTCGACTTTAATGCGCCTGGTTTCAACGGGCTGATTTATTATGGATTAATCAACGAAAAAGATGTACACTTTCCTCAGCCTGTATTTTTCAAAAAACCTGCAGAAATAAAAGGCGGCAAAGCAAGCATCCCTATGGCTGCTCTGCGTGGGAAATACGATTTTATTGATTGGGAAAAAAGTGGAGAAACCTTATTGGGCTACCGCATAGTTTTTTCTGATGGGTCGTTAATCTACGATAGCCGTGTGCGGCTAACAGGAATGTTTCCCTTCGAAACTGCGGTAACCATCATCGACGGGCCCTACCTTAATCAAGTAGGACCAAATTCTGCCATCATTTCCTTTACAACAAATTTCGAAACCCGCTCTAATGTAGAAGTGAACGGCGAAACCTTTAAAAACAGGGGGAAATCGAAATACCATGAAATTAAAATCGAAGGCCTCGACCCATCAACAAAATACGATTACACGGTAAATGCTGACTCCTACCAGCGGAAACTATGGTTTAAAACAGCGCCTGAAAAAGGATCGCGCAAGCCATTTACCTTTGCATTCGCCAGCGACAGCCGCGCCGGAAAAGGTGGCGGTGAAAGAAACCTCTACGGGGCAAATGTTTACATCATAAAAAAAATAGCTGCATTAACCCTGGCCAACGGTGCGGATTTTATACAATACACCGGAGATCTCATCAACGGCTACGCCACCGATCGGGATTATATGCTACTGCAATACCAAAACCACAAAAGAGGGATTGAACCCTTCGCTCACCGCATACCATTTAACATTGGCATCGGCAATCACGAAGCACTAAATTTTAATTTTATTGGCAACAACACGTTAACAGCATCCATCGATAAATTCCCCTGGGAAACCGAATCCACCGAATCGGTATTCGCGGAAGTGGTTTGTAATCCAGTCGGCACTTTGAAAAGTGAAGATGGTTCAAAGTATGATCCTGATCCCAAAAGCACAGACTTCCCATCATACTCTGAATCGGTATTCTACTATACTTATGGAAATATGGCTGTACTTGTGTTAAATTCAAATTATTGGTATGCTCACACTAAAGCCGCCATTAAATACACCTCGGGCAACCCGCATGGATACATCATGGACAATCAGTTGGCATGGCTAAAGGAAACACTCATGAAGCTTGAAGCAGATAGCAAAATCGATCACATTTTTGTTACCATCCACACCCCGGCATTTCCCAATGGCGGACATTCAAAAGATGATATGTGGTATGATGGCAACAATGATGTGCGGCCATACATTGCAGGCCAAGCTGTTGAAAAAGGCATTATCGAGCGAAGGGATGAGTTTTTGGATATCCTGATAAACCAAAGCAAAAAAACTGTGGCTTTGCTTTGTGGCGATGAACATAACTATAGCCGGACAAAGATTACCAATGCTATGCAAATCTATCCCGATAATTACCCACATCCTAAGATTGAGATTTCAAGGACTTTCTGGCAGTTAACAAATGGTGCGGCCGGAGCACCTTACTACGCGCAGGAAATTCTTCCCTGGACTGACCACGTTGAAATGTTCAGCACACAATATGCCCTGATTTTTTTCCATGTAGAAGGAGATAAAATTGAAGTTGAAGTCCTGAATCCTGATACTTTGGAGAAAATTGAAGATTTTACTTTGGGAGAATAGATGGGAGAAGGTAGAAGTGAGAGGGGAGAGTGCCGGGCTTCGCCCGTGCATCCTCGAAAAGTTACGAAAATTGTCCGAAGGACTCCTACGGAGAAAATTTTCTACTTTTCGGGAGTGAGAGGTGAGAGGTTGGATGTTAGAAGTTGGAAGGTAGAGGTTGGAAGGCAGAGGGGAGAGATGAGAGATGAGTGGTGAAATTACAGGAGCATATTTATGAGAAATTTATCATTTTGTTTTGAATTCTTTTTTAGGAATAATTTGTCCATGTAACAAGACTTTATGTAAATAAACACCAAATCGTTACAAATATCACCTGGGGAATCCCGATGGTTGGAGACCTGGCAGAAGAAATTAAAACTGAATACGAAATAATAAGCCGGGAATAATATGGCAGAAAAAGTAGAAATTGTGCAGTTTGAAACTGCACAATTATATAAAGCTAAGGATTTTCCAAAAATTCATAGTTTGATCAATTGGACAAATCATGTTGAAATACTCTCATCATGTAAACTTACAGAGGAAAGATTATTTTATATATTATATGCCAATAAGGAGCAATTTGACGGGAAAGAACTAAAAAGGGCAATCAAAACGAACGCCTCTGCGCATATCATCAATAAAGAAAGTAATCAGTCAAAAGGGATGCAGAGGGTTTATCCCAACTCAAACTATTTGTTTAAAGATGTAGCCTATCTCGATTTTTTGGGACTACCACAAAAGCACAGCGAAAACAGAGAAATAGTAAAGTATGCGTTAAACCGAAGTTTAAGCCCCACAATGATTGCTAAATACGAACGGGAACTTATTCCGAAAGAGGTACTACAAAAATCGCTAAACGAATTTTTCAGTTTTATAAAAGAGTAAAACCACAATTCAAACTACTAAACAGCAATATGAAACAATACCCGTTAATAATGTTAAACCGCGATTCCCGCGATGGGTTCTGCCCCAAAATTATCGGGACGGAAACCTTTCGGGAAAGGAGACAAGGCATGCCTTGTCTCTACAGAAAAAAAAACAATCACATCCAAACCCCAACATCTAATATCTATCTTCTAATTTCTATTTTCTAACATCTAATTTCTAACATCCAATAACCCCATCACATGCGCATCGACATCCTCACAATTTTCCCCGAAATGTTTGCCGGCCCTTTCGATCATTCTATAATAAAAAGAGCCCAGGCTAAAAAATTGGTAGAAATTCACATCCACAACATCCGCGACTACACCACCGACAAACACCGCAGTGTAGATGATTATGCCTACGGCCACGGGGCAGGCATGGTAATGACCATCCAGCCCATTGCCGACCTTATCGATAAACTAAAATCAGAGCGTGATTATGACGAAGTAATATTTCTAAGCCCCGATGGTGAAGTTCTTAATCAAACCATGGCCAACCATCTTTCCACATTCGAAAACTTAATATTTTTATGTGGCCACTACAAAGGCATCGATCAACGCCTGCGCGAACATTACATTACCCGGGAAATTTCCATCGGCGATTATGTTCTAACCGGCGGTGAACTTGCTGCCACAGTCCTCGCCGACAGCATTGTCCGCTTGATGCCGGGAGTGCTTAATGATGAAACTTCCGCTTTGTCCGATTCTTTCCAGGACGGATTACTCAGTCCGCCTGTTTACACACGCCCTGCCAATTACAAGGGCTGGGAGGTGCCGGAAATATTGCTCTCGGGAAACGAGAAAAAAATTACAGAATGGCTACAGGACCAGGCTGTGGATAGAACAAAAAAACGGAGACCTGATTTGCTGGATGAGCATTAAACCCTAATTTTGCCGACATAATTATGGAATTAATCGACACATACAAAACGCTGGGCAAAAGATCGGAAGGCCTTTTTAAGGATAAGGGTAGCAAATTTATTGCCCATGCCATTAACTGCACCACCGAAGACCAGGTAAAAGACGAACTGGAAGCATTGAAAAAACAATACTACGATGCCCGCCATCATTGCTATGCCTACATCCTGGGTTTTGATAAAGAAGATTTTCGCAGCAACGACGATGGCGAACCCTCGGGCACAGCCGGAAAGCCGATTCACGGCCAATTGCTTTCGCACGATCTTACCAACAGCCTCATTGTGGTAATCAGGTATTTTGGCGGCACCAAACTCGGCGTTCGGGGTTTGATAAATGCTTACAAATTTGCGGCACTTGATGCCATCCAAAACAACAACATCATTACAAAAATCCTAAAAGATGAGTTTGATGTTATTTTTGATTACGTGGATATGAATGATGTAATGAGAATTATCAAAGATGAAGACCTGGCGATTGTTTCACAGGATTTTCAAATGACCTGTAAACTGAGATTTTCAGTCCGCCAAAAATATTCGGCAAAGGTTGAAAAACGCTTCCTTGATTTAAGAAAACTAAATATCAAAAAAGTTTAGCCTACGTTTGCCAAATTTAAATTAGACAGGAAAAGATAGATTAACATTACTTTTAAATAATTACTTGATTTCAAGTTTAACTTATTAAAAGCAAAAATGTATTTTTATGAAAAGGGCTTCATTTAATTTTCTGACCTTACTGTTGATTATTTCGCTATCAACAACATGCGACCAAACCCAAACCAAAACAAATACATCGATGGATAATCCCCCCGAATGGGCTAAAGAAATGGTTTGGTACCAGATTTTTGTGGAGCGTTTCAACAATGGTGATCCGGCCAACGACCCAAGTCCCGAAACCATGTTAGCTTCTTCCGATTTTAATCCGATTCCCAAAGATTGGGCTCTTACTCCCTGGACACAAAACTGGTATCAACAGGATGAATGGGCAAAAAATATGGGAGTGAAGTTTTACAACGGACTCCAACTCAGGCGCTTTGGTGGCGACCTGCAGGGGGTTTTGGATAAACTTGATTATTTGCAGGATTTAGGAGTAACGGCACTTTATCTCAATCCCATCAACGATGCCCCCTCTTTGCATAAATACGATGCCCGAAACTGGCGGCATGTCGATGTTACCTTTGGCCCCGATCCAAAAGGAGATATGGAAATGATTGCCTCAGAAGTTCCTGATGACCCCACTACCTGGAAATGGACTTCTGCCGATAAACTGTTTCTAAAACTCGTGGATGAAGTTCACAAACGCGGGATGCGAATTATCCTGGATTATTCGTGGAATCATACAGGGGTTGAGTTTTGGGCATGGCAGGATGTGTTGAAATATCAGGATAAATCAAAATATAAAGACTGGTATGAAATTAAAGGATTTGATGATCCTGCCACAACCGAAAATGAATTTATATACCAGGGTTGGGCTAATTTGAATAGTTTGCCCGAAATTAAGAAAGTTGATGTAAGCACTGTGAGAGAGCACGGCCACCCCTATGAAGGGAATATTCATCCCAGGCCAAAAGCACACATTTTTGCTGTTACAAAGCGCTGGCTGTCACCTGATGGCGATATGTCGAAAGGCATTGATGGCTACCGATTGGATGTGGCCGATCAAATAGGGATGAAGTTTTGGCGCGAATGGCATAGCTATGTAAAATCTATCAATCCCGAGGCTTACCTCATTGGCGAAATATGGTGGGAAGAATGGCCTGGAAAACTGATGAATCCTGCGCCATACACACAAGGCGATATTTTTGATGCAGTAATGTTTTATCAGATTTACAGGCCGGCACGATACTTTTTTGCTAAAACCAATTTTGAAATCGATGCCGAACAATTGGTTGATAGTTTAAATTTTGAGTGGAATCGATTGGGCGAGCCCTTTCGCTATGCTATGATGAATACCGCTGCAACCCACGATGCACCTCGCCTGCTCACCTCTTTTTATAATCCGAATATGTACAAGAGTGCTGCCAAGCCCGGCGACAATCCCAATTACAAAACCGGTATTCCCGATGGGGAAACCTACAAAAGGGCGAAGCTTTACCTGATGCATCAATTTACCAACATCGGGGCACCGCAAATATGGAATGGCGATGAGATGGGCATGACCGGTGCCGATGATCCTGATTGCCGCAAACCGCTTTGGTGGCCCGAATATGATTTTGAACCTGAATATGTGAATAATTTTCAGCCCGGGGAAAAACAATTCGAGGAAGTCGGTTTTAATCAATCGTGGTTTAATTTCTATAAGCAAATTATAAAAATAAGGAAAGAGAACCCTGTTTTAAGCCATGGTGAATTAGGGTTTTTAACAGCCAATGGAAAGCACTTTTCTTACAAACGATTTGATGAAAATGGTGAGATTATTGTGATGTTCAATCTTGGTGATAAGCCTTATGCGTACAAACTTCCTGCAAAAGCAAAATACCAGGATTTAATGACCAAAAAATCATTTACAGGTAACCATATAGAAATTCAGACCTTGGATGGGATGATTTTGAAGCGGGTAAATTAAAAAAGTTTCAATCATTCTGTTCCCACAGGGGCGGGATTTCAATCATTCAGTCATTCAATCATTCAGTCACTCAATCATTCTGTCATTCAATCATTCAATCATTCAATCATTCTGTCATTCAGTCACTCAGTCATTCTTTTGTTTCTCCGTAGGAGTCCTTCGGACAGTCATTCCATCATTCAATCATTCCTCTGTTTCAGTCATTCAATAGTCTCTCTGTATGAGTCCTTCGGACAGTCATTCCATCATTCAATCATTCCTCTGTTTCAGTCATTCAATAGTCTCTCTGTATGAGTCCTTCGGACAATCAATCATTCATTCAAAAGTTTGTACTGAAATAATCTTTCCATAGTTTCATTGAATTTAGAAATACAAGGCAAATTTAACCTTCTCCCTTTAGAAATACAAGGCATTTTCTAAAGATGTCCTTTAGAAATACAAGGCATTTTTTAAATAGTTAATGCATAAATAAAAATAATCACTACTATCCGAGTAAATTTAACAGATTCCTCACCGCCAGTTGGCAGTTATTAATGACAAGTTTTTTGAGAAAATAATTTTTATCGTAGATCAGATCTCTCAGTCACAAGCTCCTTCGAGGTGACAAATTGCTTGGGGGAGGATTGGGGAGAGGGAATGCGAACGCTTCGCGTTCGCATTCCCTCTCCCACCCCAATTCAGTCTTAGACTGGTCATTTCGATTGAGCGAAGCAGCCTGCCCCGTTTTTTCGGGGATTGAGAAATCTCATTTATCCTCACAATCTGTTTCTTGTAAAAAGGTGTCATTAATTTCCATCGGCTGACGGAGAGGAATCTTTTCATCATTTTGTTGGAATTATTTTTCGAAAAGTGCTTCCATTTTAATGTTATAATGCACAAGCCCCAGGCTATGCTGGTTTTGCTTTATTCCATAAGTGGTAATAAATGTGAGAAAAATCTGTTTCCTGGTTTTCGAAAGGGTTTTGAATTGTGCAACCCGCTCCCTGATTTCATCGGCATAAGATTTATCGATGGTAAATTCCGATTCGTAAAACTTCATTTCGCACATATTTATCGAATTATCATGCCGGTCGATGAGCATGTCAATTTGGAATCTTTTTCCATTTTCCTTATCTTTATTAACAAAGCTCGATTCTTCAGTTTGAATTCCTGATATTCCCAATTCATTTTTTATTTGATTGATATGTTTGAGGCACAGGCTTTCAAAAGCATATTCGGTCCAGCTTTTCCAGCTTTGCTGCTGGCTTATTTTTTGCCACGACTGGTTTCTTTTTTTCTCTATAAATCGCAGAAAAAAAAGCGAATATTCGTCAGTTAAGCGGAATAGCTTATCTTTTTTTGATTTCCCAAAAGGTAAATACGAGGTGATGAATCCTGACTGTTCCAACTCGGAAAGGTATTTTGTTACTGTGCCACCGTCAGGAAGTTTAATGGCTGCCAAAACTTCTTTTCTGGTAAGCCCTTTCCACTTTGCTGCCAAAGCCCTTATTATGTCGATATGGTTTGAAGCGTTATCGAAAAGTGCAGAATATAGCTTTGAGAATTCATCCCACAAAAATCCATTTTTGCTAAAACAAATCTCATCAACATTTTGTGCTGCGCTCAATCCTGGTTTTACTTGTTTGAGGTATTGGGGGATGCCTCCCATGGCCATGTATAGCTGAATAACCTGGTAATGATTTAGTGTAAGCTTACGGCTTTGGAGATATTGCATGGTTTCGTGTAGCGTGAAAGGCTGAAGGTTGATGAACCTGGTAACACGATTGTGCATTCCGCCCTTGTGATGGATTACATTTTTTATCATCCAGGAGGCAGCTGACCCGCAAATAACAATGACGATATTTTTTTGCGATGCCCAGGTATTCCAAAAATACCCCAAAGCTGCAAGAAATCCTGATTTGTGTGCGGCCAGCCAGGGCAGCTCATCCAAAAAGATCACCTTCTTTTGCCTGAACTTTTTGGAGTCGATAAATTTTGACAACTGCTTAAATGCTTCCTGCCAGTTTTTGGGTGGAGCTACAGGGACTTTCGAGCCTGAGTATATTTCCATTTGCCATGCAAAATTTTGAAGTTGCTCTTTTAATGGGCTGTATTGCGATCCGGTAAGCGCAAAGCAAATCTCATCTTTATAAACCGTTTGGATCAGGAAGGTTTTGCCTACTCTCCTGCGTCCTACAACAGCCAGCATTTCAGAAGTATCTGATTCTAATAATCCCTTAAGAATTTCTATTTCATCATGTCTGCCAATGAGTTCCTGCATAATCAACATTTTTATTGGTGGCGGAATGTGTGCAAATATACATACTTTCCGCTGTAAATAAAAATTTATCCGTAGCGAAAACCCTAACTATTTTTGATTTTCCGCTGTAAATAAAATTTTATCCGTAGCGGAAAGTATAAGTGTAATTATTGTTTCCGCTACGGATAAAAAAATAACCGTAGCGGAATGTGGGTGTGAAATGATAGATTCCGCTACGGATAATAAAATAATTTTGAAAGAAAAAGGCAGTGAAAAGTTCATTTCACAACCGATAGAATTATCTTATTCTGTTTGATTTGTTATCTTTTCCGACCCCATTTTAAAAACCAGTTTACCACCTCTTGCAATTTCGCTGTGGCGGATATGATGGTTTTCTATAGTTCTTCCATTAAAGCTAACTTCCTGTACATAAACATTTTCAGGACTTTGGTTTTCAACAACGATTTCGAGCTTTTTACGCCTTCCCAAATCAATTTCTGCGTGTGTAACCAGTGGGCTGCCAATAGCGTAATCATCAGAACCCGGGCACACAGGATAAAACCCCAGCACACTGAAAATATACCAGGCGCTCATCTGGCCACAATCGTCATTTCCGCAAAGGCCATCCGGGGCATCAGCATACATTGTTTCACAGATCATCCTAACCCGTTCTTGTGTTTTCCATGGTTTTCCGGTCCAGTTGTAAAGGTAAGGAATGTGGTGGCCAGGCTCGTTGCCATGCACGTATAAACCAATAATGCCATCGCGGGTAATATCTTCGTTGGCCGCAATGTGTTCATCGGAGAGCTGGCGGGTAAAGAGCGTGTCAAGCTTGTCAGCAAAACCATCCCCGCCACCCATAAGCTCTACCAGCCTTTCAGGATCCTGAGGAATATACAAACCGTAATTCCAGGCATTGCCCTCGATGAATCCCTGTCCGTGAGTGTCGAGAGGGTCAAAGTCCGGCCTGAATTTCCCATTCAAAAGCTTTGGCCTCATAAATCCTGATTCAGGATCAAAAACATTAAAATAGTTTTTCGACCGCTCATTAAATTCATCATAAGCCTGGTAGTCTTCGGTAATACCCGCAATTTGTGCAATGCACCAGTCATCATAAGCATATTCCAGGGTTTTGCTCACCGAGTTTGAATTTTTATCTTCAGGAACATACTTAAGTTTCATATAGTATTCCAGGCCGTCATATTTCTTATATTTTGCTGTATTGATGCAGGCATCCAAAGCTTCATCGAGCTTATCAGTATAAACACCTTTCATAATGGCATCGGCAATTACCGACACACTGTGGTAACCGATCATGCACCAGTTTTCGTTGGCATAGTGCGACCAAACAGGTAACATGGGATGGACACTTTGGTCGTAATGTGCCAACATGGATTTAATCATGTCGTGGTTGCGGGCGGGTTGCACTAAATTAAAAAATGGGTGCAAAGCCCTGTAAGTATCCCAAAGCGAAAAAATGGTGTAATTGGTAAAATCTTCCGATTCGTGGATGTTTTGATCGAGGCCACGGTATTTGCCATCCACATCTTCGTAAATAATGGGAGTGAGAAATGTATGATAAAGGGCAGTATAAAATACGCGCTTATCTTTTTCATTCATGGTTTCAACCCGGATTTTCGATAGTTCCTTTTCCCACAGATCGCGGCCTTTCTGTTTTACCTCATCAAAATCCCATCCGGGTATTTCTTCTTCCATATTTTTCAAAGCGCCTTCAGTGCTTACTGACGACATGGCAAATTTCACAAGAAGCGCTTCATTCTTATTCATGTCAAAATCAAAATAAGCAGTAATATCATGACCGGCCATTTCAGGAAAATTATGTTCTTCATCAAATTTTCTGTAAAAGCCGCGGTAAATTCCATCGTCATATTTTTTATGACCGTAGTTTTTGAATTTCTTGCTGAATTGCATTGCAAAATACACAACCCGGGTGCGTGCCCAGCCATTGGTTTGGCGGTAACCTGTAAGCGTGGAATCGTTTTCAATTCTGATAAATGTCCACACATTTTTACCTTCGTAATTATATATGCCATGCCTGAGGTCGAAAATAATATGTGCCCTTTCCTTTTTAGAAAAAGTATATTTATGAAAACCTACCCGCTCCGATGCTGTCAATTCTGCATTTATGTTATAGTCATCGAGTAGTACCTGGTAATAGTTTGGAGAGGCAGTTTCGTCATCATGCGAAAACCTTGAGCGATACCCGGCATCAGGATTGGTTTCTGTCCCCGGGTTCAATCTCAACTTCCCGGTGGTGGGCATAATCAGAAAATCGCCCAGATCGGAATGACCGGTTCCACTGAAATGGGTATGACTAAACCCTACAATTGTTGAGTCATCGTATTGATAACCCGCGCAATATTCATAAACCCTTGGATTGTATTTCCCATTTTCAGCATAGCTAATACTATCAGTATCCGGGCTTAGTTGCACCGCTCCAAACGGAACTGTAGCTCCCGGAAAAGTATGACCCATTCGCTGAGTTCCTGCAAATGGATTCACAAAGTGGATCAGGCTGTCGGTTTGGGCTTGTGTTGATATGGCAATGCCAAGTAATAAAATTAGTGTAATTTGTTTCATAGTCCCCCCTTTTGAATTAAGCAAAGATAATGGATTTTGGTGTTTCCTGATTAGAGTTTATTTTTTTCCAAAGGGAAACTGATGCTTTAACAGGTTTCCCGCAGATTACGCAGAATTACGCAGATACAATCTGCAATAATCAGCAAAATCTGCGGGAAGTATTACTAAAAAGACAGGTTTAAATTGATTTTCAAAATTTTACCTGACCAATAAAGTCCTATCTTTAGATTTCCTTTAGAAACCGATTGTAATATTGCAGCATTAACAAACTAAAATTTAATATTATGAAGAAATTATTTTTGATGATTACAGTAGTGGCAGTCTTTGGGTTTTGTGCTTGTGGGTAGCCCAATAAAAACGTTCCTGAAAAGGAAGTTACAATAGATGTAAAGGGTAAGATTGTTAAAGATGAAGCGAAAAGTGAGGATGAAGAAGGCGAGGAAGATGACGATTAGAAAATGTGGATTGTAATGAATTTCTTGCTTTGACAAGTCAATTCAACAAATAACTGAAAAATAAAACTACCGGGTAAAAAGCCCGGTAGTTTTGTTTTAATCTATGCGTTTGGCCTAAAAATCAGTAGTCCGGGAAAGTCCCCTTTTGGGGATTTAGGGGTTTTTTGGATTAAACCGACAGGCTCACCTGATTATTATTTTCATTTAAAACCAAAAAATTTCCAGGTTTTATCCGCCCCAAAAAACTCAGCATTTTGGCATGGCTTCTTAAAGCCTGAAAAAAGCTCGTTTCTACATAATAGGGCAAATTGTGTTTAGCGGCAATTCGTTTAACTATTGGCGAAAGGTTTTTGTAATGCACATGGCTGATGTTTGGGAATAAATGATGCTCTACCTGGAAATTTAATCCACCTGCATACCAGCATAATAGTTTACTTTTTGGAGCAAAGTCGGAGGTGGTCAATAGTTGATGGATTGCCCAATTGTTTTCCAAATTTCCACTTTCATCAGGTAGCGGATAATCCGAAGTTGGAACCACGTGGGCCGATTGAAAAATGATGCCCAGAATGAAACCGGCAATAAAATGCATTACGAAAAAACTAAGCAAAGTTAAATACCACGGAATAGGCAACAAAATGATTGGTAGTACGAGGAAAATGGAAAAGTACAGTATTTTCGAAATAGATAAATCAACAAAAAGCTGCTTGTAGTTTTTTGGTGAGCTGAGTTTTACATTTTCTTTTTTATACCCCGAAAGTTGCTTAATATCTTTTGATATTACCCAGGAGATGGTCATCAGGCCATAAAAAAACCAGGCATACCAGTGTTGGAATTTATGGATTTTAAGCAGAGGTTTGTGAGGCGAAAACCGCAGGACACCTGCCGGGGCAATATCTTCGTCGTGGCCATCGATATTGGTAAAGCCGTGGTGCATGGTGTTGTGCTGATAGCGCCAGTTTGGCGGAAAGCCACCCAGCAGGTATAAACTTTTGCTCAACCATTTATTCACTTTTGGGTTTATCGAGAAACTGCCGTGGTTTGCATCGTGCATAACGCCCATTCCGATGCCTGCCATTGCCACACCCATCAGGCTCCAGGCCAGTAAAATTAAAGGGAAGGTAGTGATTATGCCTGTCAGCATCAGCAGATAAGGCACGAAATATAGCAAAATCATAAATACTGATTTTACAATCAGACTTCGGTTTCCATATTTTGACAAGCTGTTTTCCTCGAAGTAATTTTTTACTTCTAACCTTAATTCGCTTACAAATTCAGGCTTCGATTGATTGGGGAACTTTATAGTTTTCTGTTTCATAAGTTGTAATAACAAGTTTGTTTTTTAATTGTTTTCAATTTTCAGATTAATTCTACTTTTTTAATATGTGACTTTTGGATTTAATTCCGTGTTTTTTCCTGTAAGTCCATAAATCATTCTAAAATGATAACCATAAACTACATAGGTAAATCCCTCGATAAACAAGCTTGGATGATGAAATATAGTCCAGATCATAAACTTCCAAAATTCTTTTTGCCCTTTTGTAAATATCCCAATTATGGCTATCGACTTAAAAAAAGCGAGTATGTATGATATGCTTATTTTGCTTTGAGAAATATGTTTTCGTTTATAGGTTCTTAATAGTTGCCTTATTCTCTTATAGTAAGGTCCAATTGAATAAATGCCACTGATTATATTCTGATATCCTTCCAAAAGGATCTCTTTATTCATCCTGGGCATAAAGTTCATCGAAAAGTCAGTATTGTTGCAGGTAAAATGCAAAGGCCACAGAAATGGCCACCAGGAGTATTATACTACAAAGGACTTTTGATATTTGGGGAGTTTGTTGAAGATTGCTATCCTCTTTTTCAAGCGATGGGAAAAAGGTTCGCATGATGACTGATAGTAGCAAAACGATCCCACCCAAGCCGGCTACAATAAGCAGCCTGTTGTTAAAACCAAATTCTTCAAGTGGAAAGGGCTGGAAGAACAGAATGAATAAAAATATTCCAAGACTAATCCACAAAAATAATTTCATGTCGATCTTAATTAATTGCAGCCACTGGTTAATTCTTGTATTCATGAATATAATTTGTAAATCACTTATTAAACAACTATAACTTTTTATTGATTAAATCGAGGATAAATATAAACATAATTCAAAAACATATTAGCAAGCAATGTTCAATTGTTTTGTCTGCTGCCCCAAAAATACCTTGAAAAGGTCAGTTTGTGAATCAAGGTTTAATCAAAAAAAAATGTAATTATTTAGGTGGCATTATTGAATCCCAAATCATCATGACCCCATCCCCTGCCCTTCCCCTGAAAGGGAAGGGAGACCAGCCGCACTAGCCACAGCAGCGGCCAGAGCGCAGGAATCCTCTCCGCCAACTGGCGGAGGAGTTAGAGGGGGTCTATGGTAATAACCATTTTACTCAAAGTTTGATAAAAAAGCTAAAAAGTTACAAAAAAATCCCGTATCAATTAACGGGATTTTTTCAATTACCATATCTAATTTTGATTTATTCACATCCCGGGAATTCTACGAAAATCGGGAAGCCAAGGTTATTGAATATTTGATACGAATGCCCGGGTTGTAAGAATCCCAAAGTGTTTATACCAAAGGCAGGCCAGTAAAGTTTGGTGCCTGCCATATCCTTTATGATTTCAATTGAAGGATAGGATGAAAATAATCCCTCAACATTTACCTGACAAGCTGTATTTACAGGGAGATACGACCACCCCGGAGCTATCGAAATTGGTTCTCCGGGATAGCGAATTACTCCTTCCATCATCAGTGTTGCACCCTCTGACATCTTTAATTTGTAAGCTGAAAGATTATCCCACGGGCCAAGTGTATTCACTGCCTGCTCAGGCCAGTAAAAGCCGTTGTTGTCCGATAAAATGATCATTTGGTTTTCAATATTCTGAAATAAGGCTGGAATGGATGTTTCGTTAGTTTCGATAAAAGATGAAATACCCTGCCACCCTGCCTGAAGTTGGAATACCTGAACCCTTGCTTGTAAAACTTGTATAAACGCCAGGTTGCTTGTTATCTCACCGCAGGTATTTGTAAATATACATTGATAATGTCCTGCATCTTCCGGGGCAATATTGTCGATGATAAGTTCCTGACCGCTTTCCCCTTCAATCAGAACATCATCCTTAAACCATGAAAATTCACCCAGGTCAGGATTTTCAACAAAGAACGAAAGTGTAAGTATTTCATTAGTGTTAACTTCCTGATCGGTAACAAGATCGTTGATAACAGTTGGAATGTTAATTATCAGTGTCAATTCATCAAAATAAAAACCACTGCACGGGGCGATAGGGTTAGCAAATAATTGGATGTTTGCTTCTAAATTTTGAAAATCGTTTAATCCCGGGTAATAAGCAGTAAGCAAGCTGGATGGGTTTGAAAAAGTTCCGTCGCCGGAGGTAATCCAAACCAGCGAATTGTAATCGGTGGCAGTACCAAATAGAAATACCTGATCGCAAATAACCTGATCCTCGCCAACAGTCACTGTAGGATTTTTTTGAATATAAAGCGTTTTGCTGTCGGAATCAGAAAAGTTGCAGGGATTGATGCCATTGGCTGTGATTGTTAATTCGACAGTTCCAAATTGAATGTCATTATTTCCTGGATAATAAGTCGGGTTTTGGATTGCCGGATTGCTAAATGAACCATCGCCAGAAGTTTCCCACAAAATGGAAACATAGTTTTGTGCCGATGTGTTTTGAAGCGGATAGCTTTCGGTTTGACAAATTGAACCATCATTTCCCGCGTTAGCCACCGGACTATTTTGAATGTTTAATGTTTTTTGGTCAGATACATTAAAATTGCAAGGATTGTTGCCTGTGGCATTCAATGTTAATGTTACCATTCCTGATAATTTATCGTTTGTCCCCGGGTAGTAAACAGGGTTTTGAATTTCGGGATTGCTAAAGGTGCCGTCGCCGGAAGTTTCCCATAAAATTGATGAATAGTGCTGCGCCGATGCATTTTGTATTTGATGATTATCCGTTTCGCAAATGGTCGAATTTTGCCCTGCGTTAGCTTCAGGTGAAGCTGTAAGCGATAGGCTTAGTTGGTCAACATCCATTAATGTGCAGGGGTTGATTGAAAAACCGCTAAGCGTAAGTTCAACTGTTCCATTTGAGATGTCGTTGTTGCCGGGATAATAATTTGGATTTACTATGGTGGGATCTATAAAAAAACCATCTCCTGAGGTGCTCCAGATAAGGAATTGGAAATCTGTGGCTGTAGCCTGATCGAGAAAATACGAGCCAATGGCGCAAAAATCATCATCGTTGCCGGCAAAAACTGCAACCTCGTCCTGGAAATAGAGTTGCACCGTACTTTGTGCATTGTTCATTCCGGTGCAATATGGAAAAGCTGTAAGGGTAATGTTTACCGCATTTGGCAGGGCAAGGTCGTTTACACCTGGAAAGTAGGTCGGTGAAAGGGTTTCCAGGTTGCTGAAAGTGCCATCTCCCGAACTGGACCAGGAAAAATCACCTGATGATGTAATGGCTGCAGACAAATTTACTGCACCGCACCAGGCGCTTCCATTGGCCGTGGAAATGTTGGCCTCCGGATCGCTTGCTATTATGGTTTCAAGTGTAAAGATTTTGCTTAAAGTGCAAGGCGTTAAAGGAGTTGCTGTAAGTTGCAACTCGAAAAACCCATTTTGTAAATCTATTATTCCCGGGTAGTATTTGGGGCTAAGGCTGCTTGCTCCGGTAAAATACCCATCGCCAAGCGTTGACCACGAGAACGTATTATAGTGGCTGAGTTGGGCATTTAGTTGCAGATAACTATTGCCGGGGCAAAGAAAATTGGTGTTCGTGCCAAATGTTGCCAGGCGGGGTAGCGGTTTAAAAATAAGTTGAACATCTTTAGTTGCTGCAACAGTGCAGGGCGATATGGGCAGGGCATTGAGGGTAACGATAGTCGTGCCGGTAAGCCTGTCGTTTACCCCACCGGTATAGTTGGTAAAAATTACTTGTGGGTCTGCAAAGGTTCCATCGCCCTGGGTTGTCCATAAGGAGCCACTGCTATTGTTTACTGCCCCGGCCAATGGTATCGGGATGTTTTCGCAGCGGCTAAGTACAGTTGGTCCAAAGCATGTAGGGTTATCAGTAAACGAAAGATTTACCTCATCGCAATTTTCAACAAGACAAGGCGAAAGTGATTGCACACATACCTCAAGGTCAACATCTCCATAATTATAATCCACTGTTCCGGGGTAATAAAGTGTACTTGCCGAATTTGCATCGGCAAAGGTGCCATCGCCATCGCTAGTCCAAAGTAAATAATCATAGTTGTTGCCAATGGCCTCTATAGGAACGCCATTTCCAGGATTTTTGCAAGCCTGAAAGTCAGGGCCGGCACTAATGTTTGGTGGCTGCTGGATATTTAAAGTTATAAAATCTGAGGCTGTTGCTGTGCATGGCGCAAGCGGATAAGCAGTGAGAGTTAGAAACACAGTTCCTGTTGATTTATCAATGGGGCCGGTGTAATAGTTGGTTACAAATACGTGGTCGTTCACAAAATAACCATCGCCACTCGTTGTCCATTGGAAATTAGAATAGTTGATGGCTGATCCGCTAACAGTGAAATTTGCATCGTAACATATATAGCCGTCATCACCAACAGTAACCTGGGGAACTTCGTTTACGGTGATTGAATATTCGTGGTTAGAAACATTTGTGCCATCCGAAACAGTTAGCTGATAAGCCGTATTTACTAATGGGGTGGTAGCCGGGGGGTTTGGTAAACCCGAACTAAAACCCGGTGGAATAGAAGTCCAGTTATAGGTATAGCTCCCGTTTGACCCTACAAACTCGTTTGCGCTCAGGGTGATGCTGCTTCCCAGGCAAATAGGATTTTCGGATACTGAAATATAAAAATCAAAATCCACGAGCGCCTGTATGTTTATTACTTCCGATATTGCTAACGAAATCCACTTATCGGTGGTTGGCGAATTGGGGTCGAAAGTGATGATGTCAACATCATAATCTTTCATTCTTTCCCACGAAAAAACTTTAAAATAAATTTGTTCCAGGTAAGAAAAGCCATCCTTTTCAGGTGTTGCCGGATTGTCGCCCTTTAATGCAATAACTACCCCTAAAGTGCCGGGCCACGGCTCGGCGCCTCCGCATCTTAGCTGGCCAAAATCATCGGTGTAAAAACCTCCAATAAAATCGTTTATCTCAAGAGGAACATCATTTACACGAGGATTTGACTGCCCCTTGCAAATTATTCCCATGCTTGAGCCTCCACTGGTAGGCTCATCCCATATTGGCGGGTAATCATTGCGATACTGCCCATCACCAGTAGCGCCCTTTTCCTGTTGGGTGGTGTTATGAATTGTTTCCTGAAAACCTGACACCTGGGCAATGGCAAAGGTGGCAAAGCATTGCATCAAAATTATAAGTAAAAAGTTTTTCATAATTAATAGAGTTTTGGTTGTTATTTCTGTAATGATTTTAATACGGCAAATAATAGTAGCCAAAATTATAAAAAAGTTATCAGATTTCCTATTCTGGCGCATGGTTATATTGGGGGTGAGGGTTTCTTTTAACATATTTAAATAGAAACAATAGCACTTTCGCTTCAAGTGTGGATACCCTGAGATTCTGGCTTTTGCTAATTTCGCATCTTAAAAGTAATATATTTCAACAATACTTAAAAGCAATGAAACCAGCCACCATAAGCTTTATCAGGCAAGAATTAAAAAACCGGCCACCAGATCAATTGTTTGAAATGTGCCTTCGACTGGCACGTTTTAAAAAAGAAAACAAGGAGTTGCTCACCTATTTGCTATTTGAAGCTGATGATGAACAAGCCTATATCAAATCAGTGAAACTTGAAATGGATGAGATGTTTACAGACATCAATAAAAGCAATATTTATTTCGTAAAAAAGAGTGTCCGTAAAATCTTAAAAATCACCAATAAATTCATAAAATACTCAGGTAAAAAACCTACGGAAGTGGAATTGCTAATTCATTTTTGCGTTAAGCTTAAAACCTACGAGGATATGTTTGCACAAAGTTTGTCAATGCAAAATATTTATAGCAGGCAAATTCAAAAAATTAAAACAACATTAAATGGGCTGCATGAGGATTTGCAATTTGATTATATGAATGAGCTAAAACCTCTTTTATGAATTTTGGTTTCCAGTTTTTTATCCATAAACAGCATTTGAATATAGACGGAGATTTTACTAAAATCTTCCGCTGATTTTTCAGCTATCCAATCGTTCAGGTTAAATCCGCTCAACACTTTATTTTTGAAAATTAAATCGAGTGTATTGATACCCGAAACCGCCATTCCGGAAAGGCCGCCATAAACTATAATTTCAGAACCCGGAGGCATGGCATTCAGCATTTTTCCTGCAAGCTCCCCTCCTACTGCATCTATTGCCGCTGTTGCATTAAGACGGTAGGCAAGATTAGTTAGGTTCTCTTCAAATTTCCCATCATTTGTATCCAAAACAAACTTGCACTCAGCATTAATAAGCATTTTAAGGTGTTCAGGTTTTCTTACCAAATTGATTACTTCTACCTAATGTTCTTTTGCAAAATAGCGGATAAACTGCCCAACCTGTCCGTTGGCGGCAGAGTGAATAATTGCCTGGTGCTGGTTTTCGCTAAGATGTTCGAAAAGTGCATAAGCTGTAAATGGATTCACAAATAAACAGGCAGCCTGATCGAGGGGCATTTCATTATTTACAAGGATAAAATCATTGACCGCAACAATTGCATATTCAGCCCATGCACCGCTATTATTATCCTGAATAAAAAAAATCACCCTTTCTCCAATTATGGATTCATCCATTCCATTGCCAACTTCGATAATTCTTCCAAGGCCTTCGAAACCAGGAATAGCAGGCAAGGGTTTAACAATATTGTAGCCACCACGCAAAAAAGCAATATCAGAAGGGTTTATGGGCGATGCCTCAACTTTTACAAGCATTTGCCCGGCCACCGGCTTTGGAACTGGCATATCAACTATTTTCATATTTCTTAAAGCCCTGATAAGATTGGGGTTATAATTGTTAAGCACAATGGCTTTCATTTCGTTGGGAGGATTCATAATTGCTATGTTTTTTATTTTGATGGACAAAGATAAATAGAAGTTAAGTAAGAAAGGATGGCTCCCAATGCAGTAAAATTATGATTGATCAATGAAATAAAAAAGCCGTTCGGAAAAAAATCTGAACGGCTTAAATTTATCTTCTGGTAATTTAACCTGAAAAATTCATGAATTTTTCACTCTGTTGGCTAAAAAGCCGACAGAGCCGAATTTCCTGCGGAAATTCGAGGGTTAACCCTCGAAAATATTTAAAATAAATATTTTCGGCCTTCGGTGATTAATTCACAAATTCGTTGAATTTGTGAATTAATCAGGTTAAAATCCTTATCTCACCGGATATTTTTTGAATATTTCATCTGAACTCATCAAAATATCAACATACTGTGACCTTCGGTAAGCAAAAGGATCAGTACTATTCTTTTTAGAAATTTTTCCTTTGAAATCATCGATGGTATTGTATCCTTTTTTGTCCATCCACGATTCGAGATCATTAAGAATTTTAGTTATCTGTCCCAATCCATTTTTATACAATGTACTTACAACCTGCACAGCATCGGCACCGGCCAGCAATAATTGAATAACATGATTGCCTGTAAAAATACCGGTATTTGCACATACGTTTGCATTGAGGTTGCCATGTAGCATTCCGGCAAATCGTAAGGCCAGTCTATAGTCGCCATCACAACTCAAAAACCAGGGGAAAATGAGTTTTTCATTTTCGATATCAATGTCAGGCTGGAAAATTCTGTTGAATAATACAAAACCATCAACACCGGTTTTGTCCATTTGATCTACAACGCCAAGAATGTTTGTATAAAACGGGCTCAGTTTCACACTCACAGGAATATTAACTGATTGTTTAACTTTTTTAAGTATTGCCAGCCTTTGGTCAACAATATCTTTCCCTGAGCGTTCGGCACTTCTGGGGTTTGAATACATGTTTAGTTCGATTGCAGCAACACCGGTTTCTTCAAGCTTTTTAGCATATTCGGCCCAGGTAACATCATAAACACAATTTAGGCTGGCTATTACCGGAATATTTACTTTATCAACAACCTTTCTAAGGTTATGCAGGTGTTCTTCCGGCCCGGCATGTTTAATTTTGGGAAAGAGCGATACCATTTCAGCATGACGTTCATTGTATTCTTCAAGTCCGTCTTCGTGCTGGGCACGTTCAAGTTGCACCTGCTCCTCGAAAAGAGATTTGTAAACAATTGCCGCGGCACCAGCATCTTCAATTTGCCGCAAAGCATCCATATCGGTAACCAGGTTACAAGCTCCAACGATTACCGGATTCTTCAATTCGAGTCCCAGGTAAGTAGTTTTTAGATCTGCCATTTTAAAATATTTTTGTTTTTGAATTATAGATCACTAAAATAACGATGACAAAAATATCAAAAAAAATGCATTCCAATGGATGCTTATGATTTTTAAACTTGTTTAAGATTAAATAAGGAAAAGTGGGGGTTTAATGTTTTTCTTTTTTCTTAAACGATAAGTAAAATGCCGAGCCTTCACCAGGTTTGGTTTCAACTTTTATTTCAGCCTTAAGCAATTCGATAAAATCACGAACAATTCTTAATCCCAGTCCCGATCCTGTTTCATTATCGGTACCCCTGGCAGAAGCTGGAATATTACCTTTAAATAAATTGGATGAAACCTCTTTAGACATTCCAATACCACTATCTATTACTTTAATGCTTACACAATCCGGCTCATCATAAGCCTCAATAATAACTGTGCCACCATGCTCTGTAAATTTTATTGAATTATTAACCAGGTTTCTTAAAATGGTTTTACAAACGACTTCATCAATGAAAATTTTTAAGCCCTGGGGCACCTTATTAATAAGCTCAATTTGTTTACTGTTTGCACGTGCTGACAGTTCGACAAGCTGAGCGTGAGCAATACTGTAAAGATCATATTCACTCAAATGGAGTTTTATCATGCCACGTTGCATCATAGACCATTGCAACAAGTTTTCGAGCAAACCATAAGTTTTAATACTTTGGTTGCTCACCAACTCCAACATTTCCTTTTTTTCCTCATCATCCATCTCCTCAAATTCTGTGATCAGGATATCCAGAAAACCTAATAGCGAACTAAATGGTGACCTGAGGTCGTGCGCAATGATGGAAAACATTTTATCCTTTGTTTCATTAGCTTCCTCAAGTTTTTCTTTTTGGAAAACCACCTCTTTGTTAAGTTTTTTCAAAGTTTCATAAGCGCGGCGAAGCTTTTGACGGCTTCGATAAATGAAGATGAAAAACAATACCAGTAAAAACAGTGAAATGATAATGACCAATCCCAGCAGTCGTTGATTTTTAATAATTTGTTTATTCAGTACAGCCTGATCCATTAATTTTTCATTTTCAAGGGTCTTTTTTTCGGTTTCATATTTGGTTTGAATATCTTCAACCTTAACCTTACTGGAAACTTCCTGCATGCTGTCAGCATACAATTTGAACTTTTTGTAATAATCCAGTGATTTCCTGTAGTTTCCTCTTTGCTCTTCAAGTTCGGCATATCTTTCCAATAAATCAATCCTCAATCGCGCCATCCCTGATTTTTCAATCAGATCATCAACCTTTTTCAAGCGCATTTCAGCATTAGCAAACAGTCCATTTTTTACTTCCAATTTACTAATTTGAAAATTATTGTACAAAACGCCAATATCCATTCCCTGCTCTTCTGAAATTTCCAGGGATTTTAAAAAATTTTCTTTTGCCTTCCCTTCATTACCTGTTTCCAAATACACATTCCCCACATTAAAATAATGCCTTGCCAGGTCGTTGGTTAATCCATACTTTTCAGCAAGTACCAGTGATTTGTTATAATACTCCAATGCTTTATCAAAATCACCCATCTCGCTATAAATTATCCCGAGGTTCGAATAATTCATCGACAGGTTCATATTATTCTCAATTTCGTGGTTGATTTCAATAGCTTTTTGAAAATAATCGATGGCCTTTTCACTATTATCGATGTCCATGTTTATTAAGCCAATATTATTTAGCGCAATAGCCTGGTTGGCCTTATCTCCATTCTTTTCAAATAGTTTTAATGCTTTAAGGAAATTCTGATACGAAACCTGCAGCTCACCCATATCCATAAAAACCATCCCCAGGTTATTATAAGCTGCAGCAATATTTTTCTCATTATTTTCTTCTTTGGCAATCACCAAGGCTTTGTTGTAGTAATATCCAGCGCTGTCCAAATTGAGCAATGTTGTAAACGAATTACCCATAATATTGTAGATTATAAACATATAGCCTTTAACTGAAGAACACAGCTTAGCCTTTCGTGCAAAATACAATGCAGAATCGCCCATCTCAAGGTTGGAATAGCACATCGACAGATTAATAAATGCCGAGGTAATCATAGAGTCAAGTGATAGTTTTTCAGCAATCTTCAACTGCTTAAAAGCATAGTTGATTCCTTTTGTCGGGTTATTCGAAAAATTGTCAGATGCAATTTTATCAAATAGTTCACAGCGAAGTGTATCATTCTGTGTTTCACTAAGAATAATTTCCAGTTCATCATGTGCTGTATCCTGGGCATCAAGGGAATTTGCCTGAAAAATTATAAAAAGAAAGAGAAACCTGACAGTTAGTTTCATAAATGCTATTGGTTCTGATTTAATTAAATGGTAATGCTTGGTGAAAATTGCTGATAAACAAAAATAGTAAAAAAGCGTAGCCAGTGGTTTACATCATTTAGTTTTAAATTTCAAATCTCAATTTAGAAATGATAAAAATTTTGAATTCAAATAAAGAAAAATGGTTTTGTGATTTTTTACTAAATGCTTTTAAGTTTGGCAATTAATAAAAATGTTAATCTAAAATGATTTTAAATAGCTGATTTTGACGGCAAAATAGGTTTTGTAAGAATCACTTTTCAGGGATATTAAGTAATTTCGTGCCAAATTTTAGAAATCGACTATCAGCGTTTAAATAATTTTTAATTATGACTAAAAAGAAAAATTTTATTACTTGCGATGGCAACTACGCGGCTTCTCATATAGCCTACATGTTTAGTGAGGTTGCAGCCATTTATCCAATTACACCCTCATCAACAATGGCCGAATACATCGATGAATGGTCGGCCCACGGCAGAAAGAACATTTTTGGTGAAACCGTAAAAGTTTCGGAAATGCAATCGGAAGGCGGAGCCGCTGGTGCAATGCACGGTTCACTCCAGGCAGGTGCCCTCACCAGCACATTTACAGCTTCGCAGGGATTGATGTTGATGCTCCCCAACATGTATAAAATCTCCGGCGAGTTGCTCCCCGGTGTTTTTCATGTTAGTGCAAGAAGCCTTGCCGCACAGGCACTTTCAATTTTTGGTGACCATTCTGATGTAATGGCTGCACGTAATACCGGTTTTGCATTCCTGGCCACAGGTAGTGTTCAGGAAATAATGGATCTCGCCAGCATTGCACACCTCGCGGCAATCAAATCAAGAATCCCGTTCGTTCATTTCTTCGATGGTTTCCGTACTTCTCACGAAATCCAGAAAGTAGAATATTTTACCAATGATGATGTTAAGCATTTGGTTGATTGGAAAGCCCTCCAGGCTTTCAGAGACAATGCACTTAACCCCGAGCATCCTGTAACCCGTGGAACCGCGCAAAATCCGGATATTTATTTCCAATCGCGTGAAGCTGCCAACAAGTTCTACGATCCGATTCCTGATATGGTTGAAGACTACATGCAGGAAATTCAGAAACTCACTGGCCGCGAATACCATCCTTTTACATATTATGGTGCATCCGATGCCGAAAACATTATTATTGCAATGGGATCTATCACTTCAGTGATCCGCGAAACTATTGACCACCTGGTTGAAAAAGGAGAAAAAGTTGGATTGATTTCCGTACACCTCTACAGACCTTTTTCAGAAAAGTACTTTATGAAGGTGCTCTCAAAAACCGTTAAGAGAATTTCGGTATTAGACAGAACCAAAGAACCCGGTGCAACGGGTGAACCATTATACCTTGACATCAGGGATATTTTTTATGAAAAAGATAATTCTCCAATCATCGTAGGTGGCCGCTATGGCTTAAGCTCGAAAGACACCACGCCTGCAATGATAATTTCGGTTTATAATAATCTGAAATTAAATGAACCGAAAAATCACTTTACTGTTGGAATTAACGATGACGTAAAGTTCTTATCATTACCATTGTTACCCGAGGTTAGCATTACTCCTAAAGGAACTTTCCAGGGCAAATTTTATGGCCTTGGCTCAGACGGTACTGTTGGGGCAAATAAAAATTCTATCAAAATCATTGGAGAAAATACCGACAAGTATTGCCAGGCATACTTTGCTTACGATTCAAAGAAATCAGGAGGTATCACAACCTCGAACCTTCGTTTCGGAGATAAGCCCATCCAATCGTCCTACCTTGTTGGAACTCCTGACTTTGTAGCCTGTCATGTTCCGGCATATCTTACTAAATACGATATGCTCAGAGGCCTGAAAAAAGGTGGCACATTCCTGCTTAATAGTATTTGGGATGCAGAGGAAACCAAAAACAGGATTCCCGATCATTTTAAAAAGTACATGGCCGAAAATGATATTCAATTCTATATCATTAACGGAACCAAAATTGCCGAGGAAATCGGACTTGGAAACCGTACAAATACCATAATGCAATCGGCTTTCTTCAAGATTTCGGAAGTTATTCCTTACGATCTTGCTGTAGAGCAGATGAAGAAAGCCATTATCAAAAGCTTTGGCCATAAAGGCGAAGACATTGTTAATATGAACTTTTTGGCGGTTAATAAAGGCGGTGAAGTTGAAAAAATTGAAGTTCCAAAATCATGGGCAAAAACTGAAGTTAAGACTGCAACTGACGACAGGGACATCCCTGATTTTATTAAATATGTTGCTGAACCCATCAATGCACAAAAAGGAGACGACCTCCCTGTAAGTGCATTCTTAGGTCGCGAAGATGGCACCTTCCCCGCCGGAACAACGGCCTACGAAAAACGCGGTGTTGCTGTTAGTGTGCCTGAATGGATCGGCGACAATTGTATTCAATGTAACCAATGTGCTTACGTTTGTCCTCACGCTTGTATCCGCCCGTTCCTGATCAACGAGGAAGAATTGGCCAAAGCACCTGCAGGTTTCAAAACTATAGAAGCAAAGCCAAAAACCTTTGCCGGACACCAGTTTAAAATTCAACTCAGTCCGCTGGATTGTACAGGTTGCGGTAACTGCACCGATGTTTGTCCATCAAAAGAAAAAGCACTTGTGATGCAGCCACTGGAATCGCAAATGCACGAAAATGATAACTGGAACTTCATCACCAAAAATGTAAGTTATAAAGACAACATTGTTCCCAAAGATAAATCGGTTAAGAACAGCCAGTTTGCACAACCCTTATTTGAGTTCTCCGGCGCTTGCGCAGGATGCGGGGAAACACCTTATATAAAACTCATCACCCAATTGTTTGGCGACAGGATGATGGTAGCAAATGCAACAGGATGCTCCTCCATTTACGGTGGTTCAGCACCTTCAACACCTTATTGCAAAAATGCCAACGGCGAAGGTCCTGCATGGGCAAACTCATTGTTTGAGGATAATGCCGAATATGGTTTCGGGATGATGCTTGGCGTAAATAAAATGCGCCAGCGTATTGCCGAAAAAATGGAGGCTACACTAAAAAATGGAATTGCCGACAATATGAAGGCAGTATTCACCGAGTGGCTTGAAGGTATAAATAATGCCGAGGCTTCAAAAGCTGCATCCGCTAAAGTGGTTGAACTTTGCAAAAATTCAGATATCGAAGTTGCCAAAGAAATTATGGCGCTGAAGCAGTACCTGATTAAAAAATCAGTTTGGGCCTTTGGTGGCGACGGATGGGCTTACGATATTGGCTATGGCGGCTTAGACCATGTTGTGGCTTCGGGCGAAGACATTAACATACTTGTATTGGATACAGAGGTTTACTCGAATACAGGCGGCCAGGCATCAAAATCAACGCCGGTTGGAGCTGTTGCTAAATTTGCCGCTTCGGGTAAGAAAATCCGTAAAAAAGATTTAGGCGCTATGGCAATGACTTATGGATACGTGTATGTTGCACAGGTGGCCATGGGCGCAAGCCAGTCGCAATTCCTGAAAGCATTAAAAGAGGCCGAAGCTTATCCGGGACCATCAATTATTATTGCATACTCACCATGTATCAATCACGGATTGCGCGCCGGCATGGGGAAAACTCAGGAAGAAGAAAAACGTGCTGTAGAAGCAGGGTACTGGCAACTTTACCGTTACAATCCAACGCTGGAAGAAGAAGGCAAAAATCCCTTCCAGTTGGATTCGAAAGAACCGGATTGGGATAAATTTACCGAGTTCCTCAAAGGTGAGGTTAGATATACTTCACTTTACAAAGCCTTCCCTGCCGAAGCCGAGATACTTGGAAAAGAAGCTGTTAAAAATGCCAAATGGCGCTACGCAAGTTATAAACGCCTGGCGTCTATGGATTTTTCAAAAAGCGAATAATACTATTTCAACTATATTCTGCTTAAAAGCCGGGACATTTTTCCCGGCTTTTTTATTGTTTTTGTTTCTATGCTGAATAATTTTATAATGATCTCAATTACATGTTTCAAGTTCAGAACTCCTTATTTAACATAAATCAAGTGTCGTGAATAATGCATCTTAGTGAATCTTTGTGCCCTCAGTGCCTTAGTATTTGATTTAAGAAAAAGAACCACTGAGGCACTTAGTACACTCAGTAACACTAAGTAAAGAGAAATACATACAAATTGAATTTGCGACAAGTAGAATTACGACAACATTGTTATAACTATTTGTTTTTAAATAAATGGGTCAGGAGTTCTGAGATTATCATTTACAGCATCGCCCCTCACCAATATTTTCCTCATCCTGGCCTCGGTGCTGTTTGGTGTGCTGATATTGCTGCTTTATAATTTCTTTATTAAAGCTGATGAAAGGAAGGATGATTTAATTGAGGAAGAAAAGCTATCCGAATAGATTACTAAAAACCTGTTCGATTCGGGATACCGGGATTATCTGAACATCAAATTTTGATTAGTAGGCAGACAGTCAGACCTTGAATTTCTTCATATCTCACAAAAGTGTAACATACCTGCCTAAACAATTCTTCTTTTTGAAACCATCTTTGTGTAAGCTTTGGCATAAAAATAATTTTCCCACCAGCCCGATAGATTTTTGTTTATCATTCGCTTGCGCAACTTATAAGTTTTGTAATGCTTCAAAATCCCCAAATACGAATTCATAACACTCAAAAATTTGGCTTGTTCATCCTTTGATGGCCTGTGATCTCTGGCAATAATATTTTGTTTTTGGATGGCTCTGTAAAAATTCCCCTTGGTTCGGTTTGCGATATTCACCCCGTTGGATAGGTACATTTAAAGCTGTTGAACATTATAAACCATGGTTATCCCACGGGGTAAATTCGGTGCGGTTTGATGACAACGCCGAGGAATTTTACCCCTTTGGAGAAATGTTGCATGTAAATTTTTTTGGGATGCAGCTCAAGCTGCAATTCATTTTTAAGGTAATCCCTGATTTTTGGAATGAGCGATTTGAGGTAATCTTTATTTTGATGAACAATCACAAAGTCGTCCACATACCTCCCGTAATATTTTATCCCAAGTTCGTTTTTAACAAAATGGTCAAAATCATTCAGGTAAACATTTGAAAATAATTGGGATGTAAGGTTGCCGATGGGAAGACCGCAATTTTTTGCACTCTGAAACAAACTTTTAGAATTTGGCAGCCCTTCCCAATCATATTTTTTTCCTTTAATACGGCAATCATTAAGCGGGTCATTAAAAATTGTTTTTATGATAAGTTCCAGTTCCAATTGTAAATTAAAATCAAGCGCATGTTTCTGACGGAGCAAAACTGATTTTACTTTTTGATAAAGAATATGTTTGTTGATGGCCATAAAATAGCCTTGAATATCAAGTTTAAGAATATAGGCATCGTGGGCATAATTTTGAGAACAGGAGCGAATAAATTTATCAATTCGTTGAATCCCGAAATGGGTTCCTTTTTGTTTGCGGCAACTGTAACTGTCGTGTATAAAATATTTTTCAAATACCGGTGAAATATGATTAAAAATAAAATGGTGAATAATCCGGTCGCGAAAATCGGCGGCAAAAATCTCTCTTTTAACAGGTTTATTTACAATAAAGCAGATGCTTTTTTGCGGCTGGTAATTTCCCGAAATAATTTCATCACATAATTGCAGGAGCTTGCTTTCGTAATTTATTTCAAATTTCAGTGCGTTAATCGTGTTGCGTTTGTTGCGGCGGGCATCGTAATAGGCCTGGAACAAATCGGCAAGGATTTGGTTTCGTTCGAATTGTGGAAATAGTGATAATTGCATAATGTTTATCCGCTATGCGGAATTGGTGATTGTGCGGGAACGTTTTTTCTACAATACCCTAACCGCTACGCGGTAGGATTTCTACAACCTCAAATTTCATTTTCCAAAACACCGCTTTCAATTTTAATATTCTGGTGCACATGCCTCGCCGACCCGCTTCGCCAGAGCTACAGCGAGGCAAGCAAAGCGGGCTGCACCTGCATTCCCACCGGGGGTAAAACCTGGCTACAAATATTATCGGTGCGCCCGCCCCGTTTTTTTCGGGGCTACACCTCATTCTTTTCTTCTGATTCATTCATTATCTTCCACGGATGCATTTCAAGCGGCAGAGCCGCGAAATCTTTGTAGCAATAAGATTCACAGGAATTACCAAAGGTGCAGAGCACCGTAATATTCATCCCCGAAACATCATTTTCGCTTTTAATATTCCGGTGCTCCGCACCTACCCATATCTCCGGGCAACATCATTTCTACAAAGATTACCGGTGCTCTGCACCTGACCAATCATACAGAGATGCATTTTTTCTACAAATACCAGCATAACCACTAAAAACCCAGCGGGAAATTGCTCCCACCGGATTTTAATACCGCCTTGGGGCGGATAATCAGTCCTTGAGGCAGCGCACCGCGAACCCGTTCGACTTATTGCCTGCCCCGTTAAATTACTTCGTTAGCCACAGGCTATTTAACGGGGTGAATTGTTGCGGTTCACCTGAGCGTTGTCATAATTCAGGTTTCGGTTCCAGGCATTGGAAGCATCGTTCTCGGACGACGACCACCAGTTGCCGTTGTTGCCTCCCGCACGTGCGGGATTGAACGAACCATTGGTATTGCGGTTGCCACCGGGCAGAGCCCGGAATAAAAGTCAATCGCTGCTTTGTCGTACCGGAATTTACACCCGGTAAAATCTGTGATACCACATCCCTACCATTTTACCTGTTGCAGTGATGGCCTTTACAGGACATGGGGATCGACTGGACTAATTCTGCACACTCTGGTTTGCCGTAGCAAAACCAGACACCGGCATTTTCGTCATTTTACCGACTTTTGCCAGCCGGTAAGTTGTTTTGATATGTTTTCGATTTTGTCGTTTATGTCGATAAATTTGTTGAGTGGTATGAGTTTTAAATCTTTGGTAAGCCTAAAGAGCAGGCGGATAACCTCTATATTCTCCCTCGCCTTTTGAAGCAAATCCGATTTTTCGCGTTTGGTATTTGCCCGGTAGATGTTCATTATCATTTCGAGGGTTTCGTTTTTGAGCTTTTCGCCCAGGGTGTATTTGTATTCTTTGCGAAAATGCCTGCAAAATTCAAACACCTTTAGCATAAGGTCGTAGCTCGCTTTGTAAACGGGCAATGTATCATATTGTGCCATGAATGATGTTTTGAAGTTCGACAATAAATTGCTGACATTCTAAGGGTGTGCGCTCTGCTATGGGAAACGATTTGATTCTGGCCAGGGCCAGGGCTGCAATTCCTTCGCTGGAGCGGAGCAGGCTCTGCGGGGCTTCGAACCCTTGCACCGTTTCATACTTCCCGGCAGGTTCGCGTACCAGTAAAGGCTTTGGCTGATCGGGTGTTTGATAAGGAATTTCGTTTTTCCAGTTTTCGAATCCTTCCATTATTTCGATTCCTCCGATGGTGACCATCTTCTCCTGCTTATTTACCAAGTAACCGTTGGCTTCAACAAGGGCTAAAATCTCGTGCAAAACAGTGTCAGGGAAACCCAAAAACGCCACATCAGCATTTATTCCCTTAAAATGCTTTTTCGTTATTAAATAAGGTTTCAGGTTTTTCACAAACCAAAAAGCAGATTTCTCATAAGCACGCCAAAATATACCATCTGGTATCAGGTAGCAGCACCTGGTATTTCCGTTTTCCAGTTGTATTACTTCTTTAATTTTCATGTTTGCACAGGTTCATCTATTAAGTAGAAGAATATATGTTTTTGTTGATCCGCTATGCGGAATTTGTTATTTTATCATTCATCTTTTCTACAATACCGTAACCGCTATGCGGTAAGCCATGTGGTTCGTATGCTCACCTTTTTCTGGTTGGCCTTCCGGGGGGAGCCTTTCAGGTGAATACTTTAAAGCCGTTAACGACTTTAATGTCCTCACCCGGAAAAGCCTAAACCCTGATTATCCGAAAAAAAATTCGATCCCGCCATAGGCGGGATAAATAGTCAAATGCCGACCCCGGAATTCCGGGGTCGTGCATCCTCGAAAACTTCGTTTTCGGGATAGTCAAATAAATCAATTGTCCTTGAGGCAGCGCACCGCGAACCCGTACGACTTACCGTTGCCGCCGCGGCCCACCTGAGCGTTGCCACAACTCAGGTAGCGGTACCAGGCATTGGAAGCCGCGCTCTCGGACGACGACCACCAGATGCCGCTGCTTCCCCGACCGCTGAACGAACCATTGGTACTGCGGTAGCCACCGGGAAGAGCCGTAAAACCACTGCTGTTGGTAGCCCCGGTATTTGGAGAATTCCAGTGCGTTGTCCCGGTCTCTTTCATTTTTCCGCCGGCAACACCTTCACCACCCAAATAGCTTGTTAAAGTTGTCCATTCCGCATCAGCAGGTAAGTGCCAATTGGCCGGGCAAGCATCAAGCGATGAAGGCCAGTTGTACAAAACACCATAAGTTTGGTAGTTTGTGGTGGCTTTGGCTTCAGTAACATCGCTTCCCTGGTAATTATAAACATAATAATAGGGGTCGGTATTATTGCCCTGAGATGAGGGGCTTACCTCCGGCAAATAGGCCAGGTTTTCGGCCATCCAGCATTGTTCATCTATTTGCACGGTTTCGTAGCTTTGGCCATCGCGGGCATCGGTAAAGGGCAATCCGCATTGCCAGGGGTTAAAAGTTACGTTTACTTCATCGGTAGTAGTGTCGCATGCCGTAGAGATTGCCCATTGCAGGGTGTATTCAACATAAGGCTGGCCTGTAAAGAGGGTTGTGGGATTGGTGGCATCATCTAATATTCCACCCTCACCAATTAATACAGTCCAAATTCCATCGCCCAAAGCCGGGGTATTGGCACCGAGGTTTACCGAAAGCTCACCGCCTAAAATTAGGGTATCATTTCCGGCATTGGCTACAGTTGTGTAGCAAAAAAGGTAACATCCACCAGGTCGCTGCTTTCGCCGCAGGAATTGGAGATAGTCCATGCCAGGATGTAAGCTATGCAAGGCTGGCCTGTAAAAGTAGTTTCGGGGAGTGTGGCATCGGCAAAGCTGCCGCCTTCGCCACTTTCAATAGTCCACAAACTGGTTTCCTGTTCGGGGGTGTTGGCGGCAAGGGTAGCTTCGCTGGTTTCATCGTAAAATGCCTGGTCATCGCCAGCGGCTGCCTGCGTAGGTTGCGCGATGCAAATACCACAGGCTTCAAACCAGTTGTTCAGGTAGTAGTAATTTATGCAGTTGGTGGTGCTGTTATGCACGGTTAGGCCGTTGTAGGGCATCATGGCATCAACCTCGGCCTGGGTGTAGCTTTTTACGCCGGTCATAAACGAGCCGCCGCCCTGGGAGGGCTTACGTTGTAATCCTGTTCTGCCACGGTTTGCAACTCGTTTGTAGGGTCGGCATCTGTGTCGGAAACATCAATAGTAGTTCCGGCACCGTTGGTTATGTTCATGCTAACTTGGTTACCGTCTTTGGTGTTGCTAAGGTTTTGGATTTCGTTTGTAGGATCACCATCGTTTTCTTCGGTCAGATAATCCTGCAAATCGGTGATTTGATTCTCGGTAATGACAATGCCGGTGGATTTATCCCAGGCATTAAAGTCCGGGTCACTTTCTGCGGTGAGGTAATCCTGCAAATCGGTAATCTGGTTTTCAGTAATAGCAATACCGGTGGATTTATCCCAGGCATTAAACTCGGGGTCAGTTTCCTCAGTCAGGTAATCCTGCAAATCAGAAATCTGATTTGCAGTAATGGTAATGCCGATGGATTTATCCCAGGCATTAAACTCAGGGTCGGTTTCTTCATAGATTTCAGTGGTGAGTGAATGCATAGAGTATGGCACACTCAAA
>Ga0307990_1000083_pt1 | contig 89253 bp, 78 predicted proteins | sample EllFjometagen129_FD_203168 | JGI IMG/M metagenome (GOLD analysis project Ga0307990, IMG submission 203168) | Marine microbial communities from Ellis Fjord, Antarctic Ocean - #129 | ecosystem: Environmental > Aquatic > Marine > Unclassified | place: Southern Ocean | collected 2014-10-08 | reverse complement strand
ATCATCGAATTAAACCACATGTTCCTCCGCTTGTGCGGGCCCCCGTCAATTCCTTTGAGTTTCAATCTTGCGATCGTACTCCCCAGGTGGATTACTTAATGCTTTCGCTCAGTCGCTGACGATGTATTGCCAACAACGAGTAATCATCGTTTACGGCGTGGACTACCAGGGTATCTAATCCTGTTCGCTCCCCACGCTTTCGTGCCTCAGCGTCAATCACAGTTTAGTAAGCTGCCTTCGCAATCGGTGTTCTATGTAATATCTAAGCATTTCACCGCTACATTACATATTCCGCCTACCTCAACTGTATTCAAGAAAATCAGTATCAATGACAGTTCTACAGTTGAGCTGCAGGATTTCACCACTGACTTAATTTTCCGCCTACGCACCCTTTAAACCCAATAAATCCGGATAACGCTTGCATCCTCCGTATTACCGCGGCTGCTGGCACGGAGTTAGCCGATGCTTATTCGTACGGTACCGTCAACCTACTACACGTAGTAGGGTTTCTTCTCGTACAAAAGAAGTTTACAACTCGTAGAGCCGTCTTCCTTCACGCGGCATGGCTGGTTCAGGCTTTCGCCCATTGACCAATATTCCTCACTGCTGCCTCCCGTAGGAGTCTGGTCCGTGTCTCAGTACCAGTGTGGGGGACTATCCTCTCAGACCCCCTAAACATCGTAGCCTTGGTGAGCTCTTACCTCACCAACTAGCTAATGTTACGCATGCCCATCTTTAACCGCCGGAGCTTTAACTATAAAATGATGCCAAACTATAGTGTTATGGAATATTAATCCGAATTTCTTCGGGCTATCTTCCTGTTAAAGGTAGGTTACAAACGCGTTACTCACCCGTGCGCCGGTCGTCAGCGGAAGCGAACTCCCCTGTTACCCCTCGACTTGCATGTGTTAGGCCTGCCGCTAGCGTTCATCCTGAGCCAGGATCAAACTCTTCGTTGTAATTAAAAAATTTAATATTACTCAAGATTATTCACTCCAAAAATTGGAATTTCTGGTTGCTTGTTTTTTACCTATTCTTACTTCAATACCTTCAAAGAACTATTTCTTTATATTTTTTTCGGATTGCAAAGATAATGAAATATCTTTTTCGTCCAAACAAAATTCTTAACAAAAAACCTTAAAAAAATTGTCGCTTGTTTTTCAAAGCGGATGCAAAGATAAGGACTTTAATTTCTATTCTCCAAATAAATTTATGAAATATTTTACCTTTTTTTTCTAGCCATTCTAAATCAGTTATTTACGATAAAAATATTTTTCCGAAACCCTGATCAATCCAGCTTATCAACAGATAAACATAAAATCTACTTTGCATTTCCAACCCTTTAAAGAACGTTTCGTTTGTTTTATGCTCGTGTGCATTACTCAAACGGGGTGCAAATATAGATGTATTATTATTCCCACCAAACTATATCTTAAAAAAGATTAAAAGATTTTTTACTTCTCTACATAATTGCAATCTTCGTCAAGGAGTTATGATTAAAATTATTTTTTTATGGCTTGTGTCTTTACTGATTCATTTGGGTGATAGAAACTAAAACAGACTATATCAACACCGATTGTCATCTCTATATCTTCTTAGGGAAGCTCTCAACAATAACACCCGCAATTGAACGTATTTCGTATTGAAAAGGAGTAAAAAATGCTATTTTTGTTTGATAATTAAGAATCAATGAGCGAAAAACTGGTCATTATACCAACGTATAACGAAAAAGAGAATATCGAAAAGATCATTCGGGCTGTCTTGATATTGGATATAAATACCGATCTGCTCATTATTGATGACAACTCTCCTGATGGTACTGCCAGCATTGTGAAGGATCTTCAGAAGCAGTTTAAAGAGAGATTACATATCCTTGAAAGATCCGGAAAGCTTGGATTAGGAACAGCATATATCTTGGGTTTTAATTGGGCCCTGGATAAGCATTACCATTATATATGTGAAATGGATGCAGATTTCTCTCATGATCCCAATGACTTACCAAAGCTTTTTTCGGCCTGTGAAAATGAAAATACTGATGTAGCCATCGGCTCTCGTTATGTTTCAGGAGTGAACGTAGTGAACTGGCCCATGGGGAGAGTACTTATCTCCTACTTCGCCTCTGTTTATGTTCGAATGATTACTCGCATGAAAGTTCGTGACGCTACTGCAGGATTTGTATGCTACAGGAAAGAAGTACTTGAAACCATCAATCTCGATAAGATTCGCTTCAAAGGCTATGCCTTCCAGATAGAAATGAAATTTACCGCCTGGAAATACAAATTTAATGTTTCTGAAATCCCCATTATTTTCACCGATCGCAGGGAAGGAAGCTCAAAAATGAGCGGAGGAATCGTAAGCGAAGCCATATTTGGAGTGATCAGAATGAAAATGGGAAGCTGGTTCAGGAAGTATAGTCGATCATAATTACTTCCTCAACCGCAAAATCCAGTTGTACCGCTTCCCCTTCTCCCCAAAGTAGTTTATTGCTGCATTAGTTCTGCCCTCACCTCATGTATATCTTTTTGCATGTCATCCTTGAAATCCCGAATCATTTGCCGATACATAAGCATGACTTGATCACTGCTCTTATTCATATTATAAAATCCATAGTAGAATTTCTTGGTTTCATAATAGGTCTTCTTCCAAATTTTTTCATTTTCTAAATTTGTAATCTCAAATTCTACCTCTAGTTGGTAATTATTCCCAATTACAGGCATACCAAACAGGTTTGGTATAAGAACAGTTACAATAGATAAGGCATAAAACCCCCAACCTATATTTGTTTGATGGTTTAAGGTGATCACTGGCTCAATATAGCCCAGTACTTCCCCTCTTTGTTCGCAGAATTCATCATATTCGCGCTCAAAAAGAGTATACATCTTTGAATTAGATGTAATTTGTTTCGCATCAGCTGAACTTACTTGTTCAGAACTTTTCTTGAGTTCCAGGCGCGGTAATTTTGGATCTATTGATCCTTCTGTTGGTCTCAATAAGGTCTGATCAAATGTTGCCGCACAAGATGAAAGAAGTAAAATACCTGCAAGCAATACTACTATTCTTGTTTTCATTTTGGGAAAAATTTATTACGCCCTACTTTGTTATGGAGTGTTCGGGACAAATACTTCTCCTGTAATATTCTCTTTATTGAAATATGTCAATACAGTATTCATAAAAAAATAGCAACACCTCATTCTCTAACTGATCGCAAATTTAAATTCAGCATTCTTCGTTAGACACAGAATTCACTATGGGAAATAATACCTATTATATATACTTTGCGCTAAATCCTTCAAAATGAATATACAAGTTATGAAAAAGAATAATACAACACAATATGTGTAAAAGCACATTTCATATTAAAATAATTATTAAATTTTAGTTATGAATATGTTAGCTTTGATGGGAGGAATTGAACAAAACAGTAAATGGCACTGGGCACTAGCCATGGGCACTTTACATTTTGCACTAAAACCCCAACTTTAGTCACTCTCAACTTTAGTCACTCTAGTCACTTTTCCCTATCTTGCATACCTTATATATAAGATCATGAATAATTACCTGATTAAGAACGCTAAAATTGTTAATGAAGGAACAATCATTACCGGATATGTACTTATTAGAAACGGAATCATAAAGGCAGTTGGAGAAGGTGAGCCCGGAGCAAACTCAGATTCTGTAGAAGAAGTAGATGCTGGGGGACACTTCCTGATTCCGGGGGTTATCGACGACCAGGTTCACTTTCGCGAGCCGGGACTGACTCATAAAGCAGATATCTTTACCGAATCGAAAGCGGCAATAGCAGGTGGTATAACGTCGTTTATGGAGATGCCCAATACAAAACCCCAGGCCACCTCCATAGAGGAACTGGAGAAGAAATATGAAATTGGGAAGAAAAAATCTTTCTGCAATTACTCTTTCTACCTGGGTGGCACCAATAATAATATAGAAGAGATTAAAAAACTTGACCCCTCGAAGAACTGTGGTATCAAGGTTTTTATGGGCTCCTCAACAGGGAACATGCTCGTTGATGATAAGCAGGCGCTGGAAAATATCTTCAAGGAGGCCCCTACCCTGGTAGCAACACATTGTGAAGATGAGGAAATCATTCAAACAAACAGCTCTATATATAAGGAGAAATATGGCGACAAAATTCCTGTTCAATGCCATCCTGAAATAAGAAGTGAAGAAGCCTGCTACAAGTCTTCTTCATTTGCTGTTGAATTAGCGAAGAGACATAATACCCGCTTGCATGTTCTGCATATAAGCACCGAGAAAGAACTGGAATTGTTTGAGAAAGGAACAGATTTCTCAAAGAAAAAGATAACAGCAGAGGTCTGTATACACCATCTGTGGTTCAGCGATCAGGATTATGAAACGAAAGGTTCCCTGGTGAAATGGAACCCGGCAATAAAAAAAGAGTCTGACAAAAATGCACTGTTTAAGGCCATGATGGAGGACAAATTAGATGTAATTGCCACCGACCATGCTCCACACACCATTGAAGAAAAGCAAAGCAGGTATTTCGAATCCCCCTCCGGTGGACCGATGGTGCAGCATTCACTAACTGCCATGATGGAATTTGTCCACCAGGGTAAAATGACTATTGAAAAAGTAGTGGAGAAAATGTGTCATGCCCCGGCTATGCTATTTGGAGTGAAGGACCGTGGATTTATCAGGCCCGGATATAAAGCCGACCTGGTGATGATCGATCCGGAGTGGGAATGGACTGTTTCTCATAAGAACACCTATTATAAATGTAAATGGACACCCCTTGAAGGACAGGTTTTTCATACCAGGGTAACCTATACCTTTATAAATGGACGGATGGCATTTAGAAATGGCCTGTTTAATGAGATGGTCCGCGGGGAGAGGATGGAGTTCGGTGGGCATTGAATAACGTATATAACTTAAATAACAAAATCTTATAAATGAAAACAAAATCTCTTGCAATCTTACTTGCAGCAGCAGTACTTCTTATTATGAGCGGATGTAATACAAAAGCACCGGAACAACAGGATGTTTCTACTGATGGTATCTCAACAGCATACTTTGGTTCAATGCCTGATGGTGACAGTGTGTATCTGTATACTTTGAAATCTGTATCAGGAACAACAGTGAAGATCACCAACTTTGGCGGAATCATTACTGAAATCCACACAGCTGATACAAATGGCAAGATGGGAAATATCGTATTGGGCTTCGATAACCTTGAACAGTACCTGGCAGGTCATCCTAATTTTGGGGCCCTGATTGGTAGATATGGAAACAGGATTGCTAAAGGATCATTCGAATTGGATGGAGAAACATATTCGCTGGCAATAAATAACGGGGAAAACACCTTACACGGAGGGATTGTTGGATTTGATGATGTTCTTTGGGATGCATCGATTGTTGAAACAGAAAATGGTGAGGGCCTGGAGCTGAAATATGTAAGTGTGGACATGGAAGAAGGATACCCTGGCAACCTGGATGTTACTGTACTTTATGAACTTATAGATAACCAGCTTGAGATTAACTATTGGGCAACAACAGATAAAGCCACACCGGTTAACCTGACAAACCACAGTTATTTCAACCTGGCCGGTGAAGGAACCATCCTGGATCATATCCTGACAATGAAAGCATCACATTATACTCCTGTGGATGAAGGATTGATTCCCACAGGTGAAATTGCACCGGTTGAGGGAACCCCATTCGATTTCAGAACTCCTAAGGCAATTGGACAGGACTATGAGGCAACCATCATTGGTTATGATCACAACCTGGTATTGGACAGGGAAAATGAAACGCTAATCTCTGTTGTTTTGTTAGAAGACCCAAAGACAGGAAGAACACTTGAAACACTGACAACTGAACCCGGAGTGCAGTTTTACTCAGGAAACTTCCTTGATGGTACAATCACATCCGGTGATATTACTTACGAAAAAAATGCCGGGTTATGTCTTGAAACCCAACACTACCCGGATTCACCCAATCAGCCAGACTTCCCAGGCACTATCCTGAGACCAGGAGAGAAGTATTGGACCAAGACTGTGTATAAATTTGGGATTATGGAATGAGCCAATGAACTCGAAATTTCAGTTGATATGAGTTATAAGCCAATGTAGTTAACCACTTAATTATACTACTATAACATCCCGATTAAGTCGGGATGTTTTTTTTGTTTATTCATTTAACTCCTCATTAATTCTAACAGTGATGAGTTTTTCTTATTGCTGTATTCTAACACAATCCCCAACATAAAAACATTATTAGCAACTGATAATGTGCTTTTTATATGGGGTTTGGGCCTATATCTATTATTGAATACTTATAAACAAATAAATTGATATGATGTATAAATGATGTACCTGTTTTAATTGGAAGGAATGGTAATGTTTTATAAATTGCGTCCTATATTTTAAACTAAAACTACTACAAATGAAAAGAAACTTTATTTTACTGGTTTTGTTTTTCTTTGTTGCAGGTTCATTATTTGGACAAGGAACAGAGTTAACAGGAGTTGTAACTTCTGCTGAGGACCAAATGCCGGTTCCTGGTGCAACAGTGTCCATTCAGGGGACAACTAGTGGAACCATTACCAATATTGATGGTGAATATTCAATATTTGTTGAAGATGGTGATGTGATTGTGATTTCATATATTGGTTTGGAAACACAATATATTGAATATGCCGGACAAGTTACCCTGGACATATTACTATTGGTATCTACGGAGCAAATTGACGAGTTGGTTGTTATAGGATACGGAACTCAGAAGAAGAGTCTTGTAACAGGATCAATCTCAAAACTATCTTCAGAGGCTATCACTAAGAATCCATCCTTGCGTGTTGAGCAAGCGCTGCAGGGAAAAGTATCCGGTGTAACTATTGCACAGCAATCAGGTTCTCCGGGAGCAGGACTTACCGTTAGAATACGTGGAACAGGTTCTAACTACGACGCCTCTCCTCTATATATTGTAGATGGAATGAGGACCGGTGGTATTGACTACCTTTCTCCAAACGACATTGAGTCAATTGAAGTACTTAAAGATGCTGCATCTGCAGCCATCTATGGTGCTGAAGGAGCAAACGGTGTTATTTTGATTACCACTAAGAAAGGTACTAAAGGTACCGGTCAGATATCATACGATTTCTATTACGGAAATCAATCAGTTGCCAGGAAAATTGACATGCTTAATGCAGAAGATTATGTAACTTACCGCAAAGAGGCCAATGCAATGGAACGGGCCAGTATTTTTGGTCTTGATGTTGATGATCCGGCTGTTGTAAGTTGGGTTGAAGGAAAAGTACCTTATGATGCAGCTACTGTAGGAGAAGGAACAGACTGGATTGATCAAATCTTCCAGACTGCTCCGGTGCAAAGCCACCACCTCTCTTTCACAGGTGCAAATGACAAGGGATCTTTTTATGCTTCCACAGGTTATTATGATCAGGATGGTATTATCGGCGGAAACAAATCAAATTATAAAAGATATAGCAGTCGATTCAATGCAGACTACCAGCTTAAAGATTGGTTTAAGGTTGAGAGTCGCATCTCCTATACCCACAAGACAAGAAATTCAATAGACGAGAACTCTGAATTTGGTGGTATCGTTGCAAGTGCAATGAACATTGACCCACTTACACCTGTATATTTCACTGATACACTTGAAATGTCAGCTGCCGCACGTGCTAACTTATACCGCCTGGTAAAAGATGGTGACAAGTATTATGGAATATCAGAACTCGTAACCAATGAAATCACAAATCCATTGGCTAAAATGTCGAACTACCATAGTGGATGGTCAGAAGATAAAGTTCTTGCCAGTGTGAAAGGTATCCTATCCCCTATTGAAGGATTAAAAATATCTTCAAAATTCGATGTTGATATGGCTTATGGCACCTGGGATAATTGGTCAGCGCCCTATTATTATCATGGATTAATGGAGCAGGACTATAGTGAAGTTGCAAAGAGTGTTGATCGCTGGTTCACTTACCAGTGGGAAAACTGGTTTGTCTATGATAAATCTTTTGGATCTCACTCTTTCTCGCTTCTTGGTGGTTCCTCATTCAGGAACAGCACATGGAACAATTTGTATGCTTCCAGGAGAGGACTGTTAGAGTACGCTGACAATTTTGCGTTAATCAGTTATGCTACTGAGGCTGCCGCAGTAACTCAGGGAACGGGTGGTAGCAGGAGCTTTGGTGCATTGATATCCTATTACAGTCGCCTCTCCTATAACTATGCAGAAAAGTATATGGCGACTCTTAATTTCCGGGCAGACGGATCAAACAAATTCGGATCAGACAACAGATTTGGTTATTTCCCATCATTATCAACAGGTTGGGTTGTTTCACGGGAAGATTTCTGGGAAGTACCCGTCATCAACTTCATGAAGGTAAGAGCCAGTTGGGGACAGAATGGTAGTCTTTCAAACCTGCAAGATTTCCAGTATGTTTCTACAATCTCCACCGGGGTTAGTTATCCTAATCCATCAGGAGCATTTATGGTTGGTGCAATTCCGGGTTCTGTAAGTAACGCAGCCCTGAAATGGGAAACAAGTGAGCAGTTGGATATTGGATTAGATTTGAGGTTTTTAGCAAACAGGCTTACTTTTTCGATGGACTACTATAATAAAATTACAAAAGACCTGTTAAGTCGCGGTACCATTCCATGGTTGGTTGGTAACCAATCACCATGGATCAATGCAGGTGATGTAAAAAACACAGGTGTTGAATTTGACCTGGGTTACAATGACAGTTTCGGAGACTTTAATTTCGGTATGTCAGCCAATGGTTCATACCTGAAAAACATAGTTACTTCTCTGAGCGATGATCTTATTGAGTTGCAGGGTGCGTCAGTTGGTCCGAGTAATACTGTAACAAAATTTGAAGAAGGAATGCCAGTATGGTATTTCTGGGGATGGGAAGCCGATGGTATTTTTCAAAACCAGGCCGAAATTGATGCTCACGTGAATTCAGAGGGAACACTACTACAGCCATCTGCCATTCCTGGAGACATCAGATTTATTGACAATGACGGTACTGACGTAGATGGAGATGTAACCGGTGAGCCCGATGGTGTAATTGATGAAACAGATAAGATTTATTTGGGTAAGCCATCTCCTGACTGGATGTTTGGCTTGAATCTAAATATGGATTATAAGGGCTTTGACTTAAGTATTTTTACGCAAGGGGTTCTTGGAAACGAACTTTATAATGGTACCTATCGTACCGACCTTAGTACAAACAATAAGCCACAGAAATTTTATGACAATCGTTGGACGGGGGAAGGATCAACCGATGATTGGTTCCGGGCAACTGAAAACGATAAAAATAAGAATCTCAGACCAAGTAGCTTCTTTGTTGAAAATGGTTCATACCTGAGAATCAAGCAACTGATGCTAGGATATACCCTGCCGCAGGAGCTTACAAAGAAAATCGAGGTGTCAAAGTTGCGCCTCTATTTTACAGCCAATAATATTTTAACCCTCACCAGTTATACAGGCTTGGATCCTGAAATTGGACAAACTGCTGGTGCCAGCAGTATTGGAATAGACAGAGGTCTGTATCCACAAGCCAAATCATATATGTTTGGTGTAAATGTTACATTCTAAAAATTTATTGAAGATGAAAAACTATAAGAATATTTTATTAGCTATATTTTCGCTCCTGCTATTTTCAGGATGTTCATCTGATTTGCTGGATCTTGAGCCACAGGGTGAAAAACTTGAAGCAAATTATTATACTACAGTCGAAGAAGCTTATATGGCTCTTACTGCTGTCTATGATGTAACTACATGGTCATATCCCTGGGGTATGTCCTGGTACTGTACCCTTGCTTCTGCAGGCGATGACGCCAATGCCGGTGGAGAAAGTGCACTGGACCGTATTGAGTATTTTGAACCTGATGAATTCAATATATCAGTAACCAATGATGGTCCGCTGAACCTTTGGATTAAATACTACGCAGGTATCTACAGGGCAAATGTGATACAGGGAATTGAATTAGAAGGTGATGTGATTGACGTGTATAAAGCGGAAGCAAAATTCCTCAGGGCATTCTTCTATTTCGACCTGGTAAGATTCTTTGGGGATGTCCCCATAATTACAAGTGTACTTACACCTGAAGAATATGGGCAGACAAGGAGCCCGGCAAGCGAAGTTTATGACCTTATTATTCAGGATTTACAAGATGCTATTCCATTGTTACCGGAGAAGCCAGGCGAAGGATCTTCAAATCTTGGCAGAGCCACCAAAGGTGCAGCTAAAGCTCTGCTTGGAAAAGTTTATCTTTTCCTGGAAATGTGGCCGGAAGCAGAAACACAGTTAGGTGAAGTAATTGATTCTGAAATATATGACCTTGAAACCCCCTACGACAGTATATTTGACCTGTCATGGGAACATAGCACTGAATCTGTAATAGAATTTAACTATACTGATATAAGGGGAACTTCATGGGATGGCCCTTATGGATATAATGAAGGTAATCTTGACATTCAATTGATGGGCATCCGGGACCTTGTAATGGATCCAGCATTGCCCGAAGCACTTGATCCTGGTTGGGGCTTTGTAAAACCCACACAAGACCTTGTTGATGTATTTCTTGCAGAAAACGACAGTTTAAGATTATACTCAAACGTCATTTTTGGTGATTCCTTATTAGCGCAGGGAGCAACATTTGATGATGATTTTGGGTTTGAGGGCTTCTTCAGAAAAAAATATTCTATGAAAGTTACTGATAAACCAACTCAAAGTCAACAATATGCTCAGGATTACCTGAATATGAGGTATGCTGATGTGATATTGATGTATGCTGAAGCGGCGTACAGGAATAACAAGCCAGGCATCGCTGTTTATAACATAAATCTTGTTAGAGCCCGAGCTGATTTGGCAGATATAAGCCCATCAGGAACAGCTATTTTCGATGCTATTGTAAACGAGAGAAGGTTGGAATTAGCACTTGAAGGCATTCGCTATTGGGATGTGATTCGTTGGGGAATGGCAGATACTGAATTTGGTCCATTGGGATATGATCCTGCAACCAAGGGATTATGGCCAATTCCGCAAGAGGAAATTCTCAGAACTGGCGGGACTTTAACGCAAAATGAAGGTTATTAATTAGATGTCTCTCCTGAGAATTCTAATGACTCTATAAACTGAATAACACTTCTTATAAAAGATGCCAGACAAAAATCTGGCATCTTTTTTTTCAAACTTATACGTATTTAAATGAATAAATTCTATGCGGCAAGAATATCCTTTATCGTCGCTCTTGGTGGCTTCCTAATGGGTTTTGATGCTTCGGTAATATCCGGAGCGATAAAATTTATTTCGATAGAATTTGACCTATCACCTGGACAACATGGCTTTGCGGTGGCATGCCTCACCTTAACAGCCACTATTGCAATGATGCTCTCAGGCCCCATATCCGATAAATTAGGGAGAAAACGGGTGCTAATGTACGCTGCCGTGCTTTTCCTGATTTCTGCAGTATATTCTTCCCTGGCTCCAACATATTACCATTTAATTATCGCCAGGATGATAGGTGGATTAGGCGTTGGTTCTGCCCTGATTGTTCCTCCAATGTATATTGCCGAAATTGCACCTCCTAAAATCAGGGGACGCCTGGTTTCATTCAACCAGCTGAATATAGTGATTGGTTTGTCTGTTGCTTTTTTTACCAATTACCTAATACTACAACTCTCTGATTCGGATGCCACATGGGTGAGCCACCTGAATCTATCTGAGAACAATTGGCGTTGGATGCTGAGTCTTGAAGCAGTACCTGCTATATTTTACTTATCCTTCCTGTTCTTCGTTCCTGAAAGTCCGAGATGGTTGGCAATGAAAGGCAAGAAGCAGGAGGCAGTCAGTATTCTTGCAAAAATTGAGGGAAAAGAAAAAGCCGAGACTATACTTGGATCACTTATTGAATCATTAAGTGACGAGAAAAATAAGAAAAAAGCGGGTTTAATAGAGCTTTTTAAGCCGGCCATGAAATATGTTCTCACCATTGGAATTGTAATTGGCGTATTGCAACAAATCACCGGGATAAATGCAGTATTCTTCTATGCACCAATGATATTCGAACAAACGGGTATTGGGACCGATGCTTCCTTTGTAAATGCAATAATTATTGGCTTAACAAATTTAGTTTTTACTATTGTTGCTATCCTTTTTGTTGACAGGGTGGGAAGAAAACGTTTGTTAATCGTGGGACTGTCCGGAATAATCATATCGATGTTTATACTTGCCAGCAGCTTCAGGGCAGCAGAATATAAAATCGATAGTGAATCCATTGCAAAACTTCAGGAACACGAGAATTTTGAAGAATTCAGAGGTGTTCTGCTCATGGAAGGAAGTACATTTAAAAATGATGTCGAATTTAAAGAAAAGATAAAGGAATACATTGATCCTCAAATTATTAAAAAATACGAAGGAGATATTTTATCCGGAGCTATTACTATTAATGCCTGGCTGGTATTAATCGGAATCATAGGATTTGTTGCATCCTTCGCGGTGTCACTCGGACCTGTCATGTGGATCTTATTCTCAGAACTATTCCCTGATAGATTGCGAGGACTGGCGATATCGATGGTTGGGGTTATTAATTCGGCAGTGAGTTTTCTAATTCAACAAATATTCCCATGGGAGTTATCCAAAATTGGAAGTGCAGGAACTTATTCCATTTATGGAATCCTTGCAGTTGCCGGATTGATATTTGTTATTTTTAAACTACAAGAAACCAAAGGAAAATCACTGGAAGAAATTGAAGCGGCATTTATCGGAAATAAATAAGAAAAATTGAACAAACCGGAATCTTACTTGTTATTTTAAAAGTTAGTTAGTTGGTTAGTTAGTAAAAAAGGGGGCGCCTGGTTTATCCAGCACCCCTTTTTGTATTTTACCCATTGGCTCATTAACTCATTGGCTCATTTATTCATATATTTGATACTACCAGGTGATTGCTTATAGTAAAATCACCAGGCGCAGACATCAGAAATAAAACAAATAAATTAACAGAGAACAAAAATCACGGAAGCCATGAAAAAAATAATCTCTTTAGTTTTTCTCATTCTGATTATTTCAGGGGAGATGTTACTTGTCGCTCAATGCGAGACATTGTTATGGGAGGATAACTTTGACGGGACGACAATAAACACAAACAATTGGACTATTGAGACAGATAATACAGGAGGCGGAAATAATGAACTTCAATATTATACACCCAGGAATACAAATGTATATATTGACAATGGCATACTTATCCTTCAAGCTCTGGAAGAAGAATACAAAGAACATTCTTATACTTCAGGCAAAGTTACAACCTTAGGTTTTGCCGACTGGAAATATGGACGAATTGAAGCAAAGATAAAACTACCAGAGGGAAAAGGAATCTGGCCTGCTTTCTGGATGCTTCCTACAGACGAAAAATATGGAACCTGGCCCAATAGTGGGGAAATTGATATTATGGAACTAATTGGTTCAGATCCAACAACAGTTTTTGGCACCATTCATTATGGGCCTCCATGGAATTATACTAACGGAGAATACAGTCTTACTGAGGGTAAGTTCTCAGATGCATTTCATATTTTTATCCTGGAATGGACGGAAGAAACAATGAAGTGGTTTGTAGACGGACAGCTTTATTCAACTAAAACAAAGGATGATCTAAGCAGACCGGAACAATGGGATATCTTCAAGGAGAGATTCCATATTATCCTGAATCTGGCCGTTGGAGGTAACTGGCCTGGAGATCCGGATGAAACAACAGTTTTTCCCCAGAAAATGGAAATCGATTATGTAAGGGTGTTTGGAGATCCTGAAAAACAGGAAATCATAGCAGTTGATAGTGCTTATGCAAATGCTGAAGGTGTTCGCTATTCTATTTCAAACATTCCAGGTGCAACTTTCCAATGGACTGTTCCCGAAAATGCTGTAATAAGCAATGGTCAGGGTACAAGTTCTATTATTGTCGACTGGGGATGTACACCTGGAAATATATCTGTCCTGGTTTCTAACATGAGCTGTGCTGATCAGCTATATACACACTCGGTAAATTTTTCATCTCTGATTATCTCCGGCACTAACCATTTCTTTCCCCTAAGTACAGTTACTTTTTCAGTGCCTGAACTTTCAGAAACAACATACCAGTGGTCTTTCCCTGAAGATGCAACTTTACTGTCACCGATGAAGGACTCCGTTACTGTTCATTGGGGATGCCAGGAGGGTATAGTCAAAGTAGATGTTTCAAATGCATGTAATGATCTGTCAGATACATTATCTATCTCGTTGGATGATCCAAGAATTTACGGTCCATCAACTGTTTCTGAGAATAGATTAAATGTCATCTATACCGTTGATCCTATTCCTGAGTCTTCATTCGCCTGGTCTGTGCCTTCAGATGCAACAATTACTCTTGGCCAGGGATCAGATTCAATCCATGCTGATTTCGGAGTTGAAGGAGGCGTAGTCTCTGTTGAAATTTCAAATACATGTTATACGAATTCCATTGATCTTCCTATACGAATTACTGATACTTTAGTGCTGGCAGATTACGAATCTTCCTTCCTGTTTTTTGAACCTTTTTCAAGTACCTCTTTTGAAGAAGCTGCAAACCCTGTCCAGGATGCAGTTAATGCCTCACCCAATGTTGCAAAAACATTAAAATCAGAAGTAGCTTGGGGTGGCATATATACAGATCTGGGGTATAATTTGGATATGACAAAACATAAGAAGTTTCGAATGAAGGTATTAGGCCCTAAGGCAGGAATTGTATTGCTTAAAATTGAAGATATAGATGAAAATGTTGTCGGTCCATTGGAAGTCCAGGCCTCCTACACTGATACAAGTGCCTGGCAGGAACTTGAATTCATTTTCCCTAATGCATCAAGTGGCGTCTTTGACAGACTTACCTTGTTTTTTGATTTTGGGTCTACACAGGAAAATTATTACTATTTCGACGATATAATTCATATCCCGTATTCCGATGTAAGCGTAATGGATACCGATTTTGATAGTCATATCGCTATGTATCCAAATCCGGCAAAGGATATGCTTAATTTCAGGATAGATCATGAATCGATAGAGCTGATCCGAATACGGGATTCCTTAGGCCGGTTACAAAAGGAACAAAAGTTGGAAACCAGGGAAGGAACAATTGATCTTTCTCAATTCAAACAAGGGTTTTATATTGTTGAATTCATAAGTACCAAAAATAAATACAGTCGAATTCTAGTGATAGAATAGTATTATATTTCGGAATTAGATGGACAAATAATGGGGCGCCTGGTTTATCCATCACCCCTTTTTGTGTTTTATTCATAATGCAATGCCTCTGCCGGGTTTATTCTTGCTGTTTTCATAGCAGTAAGAGTTACAGTAAATACAGCAATCACAAGTGCCAATAATGCAGCAATCAGGAAAAGCATTGGCTGAAATCCAATGTTATATGGGAAGCCATTTAACCAATCCCTGGTCATATACCATGCCAGGGGCCATGCAATGAGTACAGAGATTATTAATGAAACCAACACTCCTTTACCAACCATGGTAAGGATTCCATTATCGGTTGCACCCAATACTTTTCTGATTCCTATTTCACGCGTTCTTCGCTGGGTATTGTAGAGTGTCATCCCAAATAAACCCAGACAAGCAATGAAGATTGAAAGGATGGAAAAAACCAGTGTAATGATACCTGTTCTCTTCTCTTCCGAATAAAATGATTTATAATACTCATCGAGGAAAATATATTGAAACGGCTCATCCTCTGTAAATTCTTTCCATGTGTTTTCCATATGCTCAAGAGCTAGTTGGGAGTGCTCCTCTCCTGGCTTTGTCCTGACGCTAAGATAACCTGCCCAGTCCCAATCATTTCTTTTCAGAAATGCGATGTATGGTGCAATCTCATCTTTTATAGAACCACTATGGACATCCTTCATGACGCCTATGACCCTTAAATTAATTAAACTGTCACCATCATGCCACTGTATATGAGTGTTGAGCGGATCCTCTATCATATATTTTCTTACAGCTGCTTCATTGATAATACACGCCGAGGAATCTGAACCATAGTCCTTTGACATAAACCTGCTTTCTGAATCTACAAATTCAAGATCATACGTCTCCATGAAATCATAATCCGTATAGTTGGTTATAAATAAAAAAGATTCGTCGTTACCTTTCTCCTTTATTTTATAACCATTGTTGTTATTCATGATGCCCAGGAAGGCAGTAGAATTTGAAACGGCTTCGATACTATTGTGTTTCAATAATTCAGCCTTGAAAGTCTCAATTTTATCGTTTCCCATGGGCCATATCCTGTCCATAACAATCATATTCTCCCGTTCAAATCCTACATCCTTGTTTTGCATGTATCTGAATTGCCAGAAAATGACCAATGTGCCTACTATAATTACAACAGAGATTGTGAATTGGAGAACCACAAGAACGGCCCTTAATTTCCCTGAACCATTGCTCGTAGTAGTTTTGCCTTTTAGTGCCTGGATAGGTTTGAAGGATGCCAGCACCGTTGATGGATATAAGCCGCTCAGTAATCCAATAAATAAGGTAAGCAAAATAAAAGTTGGGAACATATACCAATTAAAGAGGTCATTCATTCCTAATGACACACTGGCAATCTGGTTAAATTTTGGCAACAATAAACCAACCAGCAATAAGGCAATAAGCATAGACAGGAAGCTAAGAATTACACTTTCTGTAAGGAATTGCTGAATTAATTCTTTTCGTGTAGATCCGACCACTTTTCTCAAGCTCACCTCTTTTGCCCTGCTTAGTGACCGGGCCGTTGAAAGATTCATGAAATTAATGGAAGCAATGACCAGAATAAAGAAGGCAATCACACCAAATATATACAGATAGTTTTTATTGCCCAGGGGTCGGTATCCAACTTCATTTGGAGCGTCAATATCAGGATTTAAATGAATGTCGTATAGTTCCTGAAATTTTAAACCATAAGAATTACCACTCGCTTCAAATTCTTCCACTGAAATACCCAGGTATTGCATGAGCATAGGTCTGATATGTTCAATGAGAGAAGCATTCATTTTATCTTCTACAAGAGCAACATCAGCAGATTCATCCAAAATAAAATAGGTGAACATATTGTTGCTCAGAAAACCAGGGTTTCTGCTATTTTCCTGTGTACAATAGGAAATGATAAAATCGAAATAGAGATGGGAACTTTTGGGAGCATCCTCAACAACTCCTGTTATAGTATAAATATTATCCGCACCGTTTATGTATATGGCTTGGCCCATCGCTTCGCCTTCTGGGAAATACCTGTCGGCTGTTGTTTTCGTGAGTAGTATCGTATGAGGTTCCTTAAGACATGTTTCAGTATCTCCTTCAAGCAAATTGAAGGAAAATACTTCAAATAGTGTTGAATCAGCATAGATAATTGAATTCTCCAGTTGTTTAACTGCCGGATCTGTCCAAATGAGGTCATTATAACTAAAATCAAATCTGCAAAACTTTATGATCTCGGGAATCTCTTCATACATTGTAGGTCCTACTGCAGGGCTGTTCCAGGCTCCTTTCAGTATTTCCCCGGACATTTTACCATCAATATAGGTTCGGTACATATGCTTACCATGCTCATTGAAGCGATCATAGTTCACTTCATTTACTATATATAGTATAATAAATATTGAACTCGCCAGTCCGATGGCAAGTCCAGATATGTTGATAAAATTAAAAGTTTTATTTTTCGCCAGGTTTCTCAGCGATACCTTTAGATGATTCTTCCACATAGCAATTTAGAATTTGCTTTTAAATAGCATAAAATATGCCATCAAACGTAGGACGTTTATTGTCAGCTATTTGTTACTATTATGTGAAAGGATATTTAGTTCGCAATTGAACGACATGTGTTCGTAATCGTACATTCATCGGGGAATTAGTCAATGGGGTATTATCAACTCCCAAGGTCTCTTACAACAAGCTGAATATTGTGCACACCTCTCTGCTCGAGAAGCAGTGTTTTGTTACTCATCACCCTGTCGATAGTTCCCTGGTCGAAGTAGCGAATAGTAATAAGTTCAAGTCCTGTTTCATAGGATACCTTGAAACTCTCGTCCAGCTCATCAACCAACTTGCGAATCTTTCTATTGTCATTATTCACACATACCTGGAAGCTGACTGCAGAATTCTGCTGCACATTAATTTTAACTCCGTTTCTATGCAGCACCCCGAATATTTTTTCAAGATTATCTTCATCTATGAAAGAGAAATCATGCGGAGAGATACGAATCAATACCTGCTCCATATTAAATATAAAGGAAGGGACCAATTTGTCATACTTCAGATTACCAATCAATGTCCCCTTTGCATCCGGATCAATAAAAGACCGTACATGCAGATTTATGTTTTTATTCTGTAATGGCTTAATAGTCTTAGGGTGAATAACACTGGTCCCATAATAAGCTAATTCGATAGCATCCAGGTAGGACAATTTCTCTATCAATATAGTGTCATCAAAATATTTTGGATCTGCATTTAGCACCCCTGGCACATCTTTCCAGATAGTGACGCTCTCTGCCTTTAGAATATGCGCTAGTATTGATGCTGTATAGTCAGACCCTTCACGTCCAAGTGATACACTTATATTATTGATAGTTGACGCAAGGAATCCTTGTGTAAGCAAAATCTGATCCTCATTAAATTTGAATCCTTCATTTACCAGCTTGCTTGAAAGGTCCCAATCAACCCTGCCTTCTCGAAAATTATTGTCTGTTTTCAGGGACTTTCTTACATCTATCCATCTTGATTTCAGCCCCGATTTTTGGAGATAGTGGTAAATTATTTTTGTACTTAAAATCTCACCATAACCGATAATCTGATCGTAATCAAAATCATAATTTAATGTTGGCTCCATCGCCAGTCGATCTGAAAGTTCTTTAAATATGTCTTCAATATCCACAAAGACATCGCTTTCCTTAGCATCAAATAGTCCGCCGAGTATAGTAAAATGGAACTCCTTAAGCTGCTTGTATTCATCCTTTATGCCCTTCTTATTCTTTTTATAGAAGTTCTCAATAATCTTCTCCAGGGCATTTGTAGTTTTTCCCATGGCTGAAACTACAACAACGATATTTTGCTGATACTGCTGAAGAATGCTCACGATGTTTTTTACTGCATCAACACTTTTAACAGAAGCTCCACCAAATTTAAACACAAACATATAACTCGGATTTATTTTATTATTGAATTTGCAAAATTAGACACAATTTGCATTTTCTGAAATGGGAAAAGTATGATATTAAAAAATAAAGAGGAGAATCGTAATTCTAAAAGCGACTTACTTGCCACCATGTTCAGGATATCCAATTTTTTCGAATTTCAATCCAACCATAGCTTCGTATGCCTCTGCGGTATCCAGCATTTCATCATCATCATCCTCGTACATCCAGATAATCTTGAATGCCTTATCCTCCTCGGCTAATTTTTTGATTCTCTTTAAAACATCCAGAACATACTTAGAAGAGCTGGTATTGAAATGTTCCAGATTTATTGTTATTGTAGTCAGCTCTGCAGGCTTTACAAGATATGCTGCCAACCATTCCATAAATGGAGCAAAAAACTCACGTGCATTTTCTGGATTGGAGCGTCCCGCTATCTCAATATTACCATTCTCACCATCAACAATAATCCGTGGAGTTTTGGGGCTTCCTTCGCTTAATATATTTTCCATAATCTGGTTTTTAATGCAATGTACACAGCTGTGTCTGTAATTTGCCTCATATATAAAAGGCCTCTTGCCCACTTTCGAAGTCAAGGTAACTAATTTATTTGAAACTGATATTACAGCCACATATCTTTTTTAGCATGCGTTAGTGTCATTTTCTAAAATTTTATCCACCCCAGTATTCCCCTGCTCCTCAAAATCTATCATGGCATTGATCAGCCGGAATACTGAATATTGCTTCAGATCCTTTGGGCGAATGTTAGTCGATTTGATTTTACCTTCGGCAAGCAAGCGATTGCGACAGGTTCCTTCCAGCAGAGGTTCTGCGGGGCTTACCCACGATGTACCATCAAAGAATACTATATTGGTGTACGATGTATCTGTGATAAGACCATCTCTAACTATTAGGATGTCATCTGCGGCTCCTTTCTGTTCCAACAGATTGTTAATCATTGTCCTGTTAGTATACTTATGGGAGTAATCAATATTATCAGAATGAACCAGCTGAAGGGTTTTTACCTGGCCTGGATTATATTCAGTAAATTCGTAGACAAATTCCCTGTCATTATAAAGAAACCTGCATTTTATCACTCCCTTTCTAAACTCATTTTCAACAACAATTAACTCACTTAACCTAAAAGGATTATTGGTCCCGAACAATACATGAAAGGCGTAATCCATTCTTCTCTGGTGCCACTCCAAATATAAAGGGATGCCATCACTGATTTTTATTGTTTCAACTAATGGGTACATATACTTTGTCTAACATTTCATTATACTCATCTTCCATTTTACTATGACCTGTAATACCGCCTCCGCTTCTAAATTGAAGCTTGTCGCCCATTTTTTCAATATACCTGATCATCACACCACTGTCAAGTTCTTTTCCATCAAATAATCCAAAGATACCTGTAAAATATCCACGCTCCCCCTGTTCAGCTTCTTCAATTAACTCGATTGTTTTTTGCTTGGGAGCACCCGAAATAGAGCCTGCCGGCAATAGTTTGGCAAGAATATCACCTAAATGAGCTCTCCATGATCCTTGAAGCTTACCCCTTATCTCAGAGCTTACCTGTAACAATTCTCCTTTGTGAGTTTTGATACGATCAATATACCTGAATCGGGTCAATTCCACCTCCCTGGCCACTATTGACAAATCATTGCGGATAAGATCAACAATTGTATTATGCTCCCATAATTCCTTCTCATCCTTTAATAATTGCTCCTCAGCACCTGGCAAAGAAGCATCAATAGTTCCTTTCATTGGATAGGAATAAATTACCCCATCGACGATCTTGATAAAACATTCCGGTGAGAAGACCACAAAGTCATCTCTTTTTAAGAGTTTGTATTTCGCATCACTTCTTAGGAATATATCCTGCAAAGTAAGATTCGTATTTAGTTTAGTGGGAAAAGTAAGATTTAAGAGGTAAGAATTCCCATGAAGAATATTAAGCTTCACATGCTGAAATGCCCTGGCGTAAAACTTCTGATCAACCGGCATATAATCAAATGACAATTGTTCTCCTGACTTCGTCCCGGGATCTGTCTGACTCTTAACACCATTCAAACTAAACAGCAATCCTTCTTTTTCTGCTTCTTCAAGTGAAAAAATCAGGGGCTTCTTACACTCGAAATCAATCAAAAACAGGAATGGCTCACCTTTGGCTGCCCATGAATTACATTTATGAATGAATTGATCCATTTGCATAAATCAAAGATAAGAAAAACAAGATCAAGAATTTCAGAACTACCTGAAAGCATTGTACGAGGTTTTGAAGAGATGTTGGGGCTGAAGAATCGCAAGAGTTTGAAGAGATGGAGGATTTGAAGAAACGCAAGGGCTGAAGAAATTTAGGGGTATAGTAGAGAGGCGAGGGTTTAGCAGAGACGCGCCACATGGCGCGTCTCTACAAAACCACAAAAAGTTGTTTTTCAAACTAGTTTCAACCATGGGATTTCGTTAAGAAGGTCAAACTTTTTCGTTATGTTTGCAGTCGTTTAAAAAGATCTTGATTCGTAATCCATATACTACCCATCCGTATACCGGAGAAATCGTGCAAAGTTTGCAGGACAAGGGGAATGTTATATACCAGTTGAAAGGATTATCAGGATCTTCGAAGGCAGGTTTGATACATTCTGTACTCTCACAAATGAAGGGTAACCACCTGGTATTATTCCATGACAAGGAAGAAGCAGCCTATTTTTATACTGACCTGGTGAATCTTGAAGGCACGCCTGATCGTACCCTGTTTTTTCCTTCCTCTTATAAAAGATCAGTCCAGTACAAACAAACTGATGAAGCCAATATCATCACAAGGACGCAAACCCTCAAGCGTCTTAACGAACAGCGTGCAGCCAGCTTTATCATCTCATATGCAGAGGCGATGCTCGAACGTGTGCTTACCAGGGCAGAGCTGGGCAGGCATACCCTGGAAATAAAAACCGGCGAAAAGCTCGACCGGGAATTCATTGAGGAAATGCTGGAAACATATCATTTTCAACTGGTTGACTTTGTATACGAACCAGGGCAATTTGCCATCAGGGGGGGCATAGTTGATATTTTCTCTTATTCAAGCAGCCACCCATACAGGATAGATTTTTTTGGAGATGAAGTAGATTCTATTCGGCTGTTCGATGTGGAAACGCAGAGATCACAGGAACAGGTGAAGAGGGTCGCGGTGATCCCAAATGTTCAATGGGAAAAAGAACTGGGGGAAAAACGGGTTTCCTTTCTGGAATATATCCCTTCCAATACAACAATTTGGATGGATGATGCCGAATTGATTCTCGATCACATTGGCAAAATCTATGATCAAACAGAACTGGATACCACTGATCCAACCCTGGTCAAAGGAGAATTTTTAGCCAACCAAACCATTTTTAATGAGCATGTTCAAAAATTTCCAAGGATAGAATTTACAAGATCTAAAGTACCTGGCCCAGCCAGAATATGGCTATTCAACACTTCTCCCCAGCCGCAATTCAATAAGAAGTTCAAGTTGTTGGCCGAGAATCTGAAAAACAACACTCAAAACGGGTATACCAATTATATCCTGTCAGAAAATGCCGGACAAATAGACCGCTTACGTGCCATATTTAGTGAGATTGACCCGGAGGTAAGCTTCGAAGATATAAAGAGCACGATCCATGAGGGATTTACAGATGACGACCTGAAAATTTCTATATATACTGATCACCAGGTATTTGAGAGGTACCACAAATTCAAACTCCAGGAGCAGTTTACAAAAAAAGAGGCCCTCACTGTTAAAGAGCTAACCGGGCTGCACCCGGGAGATTACGTGGTGCATGTTGACCATGGAATTGGAATTTTCGGTGGATTGGAGCGAATCGACATGAATGGCAAAATGCAAGAGGCCGTTCGGCTGGTCTACAAAGATAAGGATGTGCTTTACGTAAACATTCACTCCCTGCACCGCATTTCCAAATACAAAGGTAAAGAAGGTCAAACTCCACGGGTATACAAGCTTGGAACCGGGACGTGGCAGAAACTGAAGCAAAAGACAAAAAATAAGGTAAAGGATATTGCCGGGGAGCTCATTGCGTTGTATGCTAAAAGAAGAGAGCAGGAAGGATTTACATTTTCTCCTGATACCTACCTGCAACGGGAACTTGAGTCATCATTCATTTATGAAGATACTCCTGATCAGTCGAAAGCCACACAGGATGTAAAACAAGGAATGCAAGCCACCTTCCCAATGGACCGGCTTGTATGCGGGGATGTTGGATTTGGAAAAACAGAGATTGCCATTCGGGCTGCATTCAAAGCCGTTAGCGACAGCAAGCAGGTAGCCGTACTTGTACCTACCACCATCCTGGCGCTTCAGCATTACAATACCTTTAAAAACCGGCTTAAAGATTTTCCTTGTTCTGTTGACTATGTGAGCAGAATGCGTAGTTATACCAAGCAGAAAGATGTTTTAAAACGGCTTGGAGAAGGGAAGCTTGATATTATTATCGGTACTCACAAACTTGCAAGCGATGCAGTCAAATTTAAGGACCTTGGTCTGTTAATCATTGATGAGGAGCAAAAATTCGGTGTTTCCGTGAAAGAGAAGCTCAAACAGCTGAAACTAAATGTTGACACACTAACACTAACTGCAACGCCGATTCCCCGAACACTGCAGTTTTCTTTGATGGGAGCCCGCGACCTCTCCATTATAAATACACCACCACCGAACAGGCATCCTATTATTACGGAACTGCACTCATTTAACGAAGCAATTATTAAGGAAGCCATCGAATATGAATTAGACCGTGGAGGCCAGGTTTTCTTCATACATAACCGGGTACAGAACATCCAGGAAGTCAAGGTTATGATTGACAAGCTGGTCCCTGGTGCACGTACCGTAATAGCGCACGGACAGATGGATGGTAAAACGCTGGAAAATGTAATGCTCAGTTTTATGGACGGTGACCACGATGTGCTGATCGCCACTACAATTGTTGAGTCAGGACTGGATATTCCTAATACAAATACAATAATTATCAACAACGCTCATCACTTTGGATTGAGTGATTTGCATCAGCTTCGAGGTAGGGTTGGGCGATCGAATAAAAAGGCGTTTTGTTACCTTTTTGCACCACCTCTCACCATGGTAACCCCAGAAGCAAGACGACGTTTGCATGCCATTGAAGAATTTTCAAGTTTAGGAAGCGGATTTAACATTGCCATGCAAGATCTTGACATTCGGGGAGCGGGAAATCTCCTTGGAGCAGAACAAAGTGGATTTATTGCTGATATTGGTTTTGAGACCTATCATAAAATTCTCAATGAAGCCATACAGGAGTTGAAAGACGGAGTTTTCAAAGATGTGTTTGAAGACGATAAAAAAACGGGAGTCACAACCGAAAAGGAAGAGTCCAGAAGCTATTCTATCGATTGCCATATCGATACAGATCTTGAACTATTGCTCCCTGAAAATTATGTGTCAAATGTTTCTGAACGGATACATTTGTATCGAGATCTTGACAATATCACCCACTATGATGGCCTAAAAGAGTTCAGAAAAATGCTGGAAGATCGTTTCGGTCCTCTTCCCTCTGAAGCAGAAGAACTGTTGCAGGTTGTTCAGCTCCGCTGGCTGGCGCAAAGGACAGGTGTTGAAAAAATCATTTTGAAAAATAACACCCTGATCACGTACTTTGTAAGCAATCCGGAATCGTTGTTCTATCGTTCGCCGGTATTTACGAGGGTCATTCTTAATATTCAGCGCAACCCGAAATTATTTCGAATGCGCCAGGATAAAGAGAGATTGAGTCTCAGGGTTGATCATATCAAATCGATATCGGAGACTTTTAAGATTATTGAACAACTACAGGCCGGAGAATAAAAAATAACAGGACTAATCCTTAGCCAATGAACCTGGTACTTGATCTTGGAAACAGTTATGGAAAAATAGCTGTCTGCGAAGGGAATAAAGTGATTGAAAGCGCGGTATACCCATTAATAGGTATGAAAGAAATCTCATATTTTACTACCCGTTATGGTGATATACAAGGGGTAATAATCTCCAGTGTTGTTAATCATTCGCGTGAACTGATTGATTATCTGAGTACTACGTTTGAAACCTTTCTTGAGCTAAATCCTTCAACTCCGCTTCCTGTAAAGAATCATTACAAGACTCCCGATACGCTGGGATATGATCGAATTGCTGCAGTTACAGGCGCACACACTATTTATCCAGATAATAACGTTCTGGTAATAGATGCGGGAACAGCACTGACATACGACATGGTTACAGCTGAAGGAGAATATCTGGGGGGAAATATCTCTCCGGGTATGAATATGAGGTTCAAAGCATTGAATAAATTTACAAATCGCCTGCCTTTACTAAGCGTTGGTGATGAAAAAATTGAATTGCTGGGAACTTCAACAGATGAAGCGATAATCTCGGGTGTCGTAAATGGTGTTATTCAGGAGATAGAAGGATTCATATTAACTGTGTCACAGAGATTTACAGATCTGAAGGTGGTGATGACCGGAGGTGATGCAATTTCTTTTGATCTTAGGTTAAAAAGTAGCACCTTTGTCATCGCGCATCTGAACCTGATTGGATTAAACAGAATTTTAGATTACAATGCCTGGAAGAAGAATGAAGAATAGTATTTTACTGGTTCTACTGATGCTAACTGCATCTCCTGCGATTTCACAATACAATACGTTTTCTCCGTATACAAGATTTGGACTTGGAGATCTGACTAAAAGTGGATTTGGCCAAAATCTTGCAATGGGGGGAACCGGAATCGCCTTACATGAAAGTGATCACTTGAATTATCTCAATCCTGCAGCTTATACTGCAAGAGACAGCATGTCAGTGTTGTTTGATTTTGGACTGAGTAGTTTTCTGAATCAATACGAAACAACAAGTGTAAAAACACAGTGGTGGAATGGAAATTTCCATCATATTGCTCTTTCAGTTCCCATTGGCAAAAATTTTGGTATGGGAACGGGATTGATTCCCTACAGCAGCGTTGGTTATAGTATAAAACAGGAATATAACGATCTCGGGACGGGCGATCCTCTTGATTTATACTATACAGGTGATGGAGGAATTATGAAATATTTCCTGGGTGTATCGGGAGAATTATTTAACCGTGTTTCCATTGGGGTAAATATGAACTACCTCCTGGGAGATATCAACCGCCAGAGATTCCTGAGTTTCCCTTCTCAATCTGATTATGCTACAACAGAAGCCCTGGAGGAAATCCAGATAAGTAACACATATTTTGGTTTTGGCATGCAATATAACGAAGTTATTGCCGATAAGTTTTTCTTCACGCTTGGTGGAACCTATGATCTTCAAACAACATTTAATTCCACTATTAACAACTCAGTCTTAAACACCTTCCCGGGAAATTCTACAGCACTGACCGATTCAACTTATGTAAATCCTGAGATTCAAGTTTCAGGAAGTGATACTGTTTCCGGCCCCATAACTATTCCATCAAAACTTGGAGTAGGTATTGCACTGGGAATCCCTGATAAACTAATTATTACAGCAGACTATACCCTTCAGGATTGGGCATCCGCGAGCAGCATGAATAACTTACTCGATAATGGGGGATTTAATTTTGTAAATGCACGCTCAATGAATTTCGGGATAGAATACACTCCTGATCATGAAGCGCTTAGAGGGTTTTTTAAGTTAATCAGCTACAGGGTAGGCGGCTACTATTCCGACAACTATATAAGCATGGATAACTACCAAATGAAAGATTATGGCATAACTTTTGGAGTAGGGTTACCAATGAACAAATCAAAGTCGTCATTTAATGTCGCATTTACGTTGGGAACCAGGGGTACTACAGAGTACAATTTAGTGAAAGAAAATTATGGAATTCTCACATTTAGTGTAACTTTGCACGATCTTTGGTTTTACAAAAGGAAATTTGATTAACACAATTTGGTCAATTTAACTGAGATGAACCGAACATGACAAAAATAAAACTAGTTTAATATAAAACAGATGATTAAGCTAATGTCATATGATCTGCATCTGACCGATGAAAAAAACCTTAACAGATGAAAAATGTAGCCATTAAAATATTATTATCAGTATTTGCATTTACAATTATGCTTCCCGGCATATCGCAGAAGGGTATAGAAGACGGATCTAAATATGGTCATGGTCAGGATAGCATTAACTGCCTGATGAATTTATCATTGTACAAAGAATTCTTTAAACACAATAATTACAGTGATGCAATTTCACCATGGAGACATGTATTTTCTGAGTGCCCGGCATCCAGTCAAAATCTATACGTGGATGGAGTAAAAATGTACAAATCATTTATCTCCAAGGAGAAAAATCCTGCTGTTGTAGAAGGATTAATTGATACCTTGATGCTTATTTATGACAGGCGTTTAAAATATTTTAATGATGAGGCGAATGTTCTTGGAAGAAAAGCAACAGATCTATTAAGGTATAAAAAGGATGATATTAATGCTGTTGAAGAGGCCTATGGGTATCTTTCAAAAAGTATTGAAATAGGAAAAGCTAAATCAAGAGATGCGGTTATAATCCTGTTTGTTAACTCCACAGTAACCTTGAGTGCTTCAGGAATTCATGATATTGGAGTTGCTATTGATGACTACTTCACTGCAACAGAAATTATTGATGGAAAACTAGCAAAGAATGCGAAGGACAAACGCTGGGGAAGAGCAAAGGAAAGCGTTGACAACTTTGTTATAGACAAGGGAATTTTATCATGTGATGCACTGAATGATTACTACAGTCCAATCTTTGAAGCCAACAAGGGAAACGAAGAATTCCTGAAAAAAGTAGTTAATTTTTATTCTAAAACAGGTTGTGACAGGGCTGATCTTTATGTGACTGCGCTTGAAAAACTATACGAGATTAATCCAACACATGAATCAGCATACAAGGTAGCTAATCTTTATCTTGCCAAGCAAAAATACGACGAAGCAATTGTGTATTATAAAGAGGCTGTTGCTGGTGATTCTGACAATAAATCCAAGGCTAATTACTATTTTAAGTTAGCCCAGGTTAACAGAATGCTTCAAAGCTATTGTGAATCTATTAGGTATAACAAAGAAGCAATCGCCTTAAATCCAGGTTTTGGTGAAGCATATCTGCTCCTGGGTGACAATTACATCGATAGCAGAAGTAACCTGGAAGATCAACTGGGTGGAAAAACAGCATACTGGGCAGCGGTTGACAAGTACAAGAAAGCCAGAGAAGTGAATAGTGCCCTTGCAGACATAGCAAATAAGAAGATTTCTGATTATTCAGGATTCTACCCGAATTCTGAAGACTGTTTCTTCCTCAACCTTGAAGAAGGAAAATCTTACCAGGTTAAGGGATGTATAAATGAATACACTGTAATAAAATACAGAAAATAGAAAATACGCAATTGAAGCTGCCTGTAAAGTTGTTCTGGTTAATATATTCATCTGCCAGTGTTCCTAACTTTGCAGGCAGTTTTTTTATCAAATGAGCCGTAAATTATTCATATTATTCTCTCTGATTGCTTTTGGATGGCTTCTTTCCAGCTGCGAGAATGACATTGAAAAAATTAACCTTTTCACAGGCGATAATAATGATTATCCGGATGTTGTTGGCGAGAATATAGAGGTGATTTACAGTGACTCTGCCAAGGTTAAAGTTCAGATGCATGCCAAGGAGCTGAAACAGTACAATAATGCTGAGAAGCCCTATAGTGAGTTTTCAAAAGGACTTATCGTCTATTTCTATGATGACCTTCAACAAATTGAATCTGAGTTAAGTGCTGATTATGCAATTTACCACAATGAGGAAAAATTATGGCATGCGAAAGGAAATGTAGTTGCCAAAAATCTTAAAACCGGCGAGCGTCTCGACTCTGAAGAAATGTTCTGGGATGAAGAGAAAGAGGAAATCTATTCCAATACTTTCACCAGGATTGAAAATGAGAACGGAACATTCTACGGGCAGAGTGGTTTTAAATCAAATCAATCGCTTACAAAATATCAACTTATTGGCGTAACCAATAGTTTAATTACCATAGAAGATGAATAACACAGGTGGTCTTTTTGAAATTATCTGGTTTGTGATGGGTGGCTTGCTCTTATTCATGGGAATAGAGCAAACAATCAATTCCGGCATTGGAGATAGCTGGTATTACCTTGTATTTGCATTCCTGGCCCTGCTTATGTATTACCGTCGTAGAAAAATCAGACTTGCAAATAAAAAATAATGCAGGAATTTATCATTATACTTATTTCGCTAATATTCTCAGCATTCTTTTCGGGAATGGAGATTGCGTTTATCTCATCCAATAAACTTCGTATCGAGATTGACAAAAAACACAAGTCATTCTCCTCCCGCATTATTTCTATTTTTACAAAAAATCCTTCAAGGTATATTGCAACAATGCTGGTTGGGAACAACATCTCGCTGGTTATATACGGTATTGCAATAGCAAGCGTTCTGCAAGAACCCATACTAGATTTACTTCAAACAGAATCTGAGGTGCTTGTTCTGCTTTCCCAAACGCTGATTTCTACGCTAATCATCCTGATTACTGCTGAATTCCTTCCAAAAACTCTATTCCGCATTAATCCAAACGGAGCACTAAAAATCTTTTCTGTGCCTATTCTTTTCTTCTATGTTCTGCTGTACCCCATCACTATATTCTCCATTGCACTTACCAACTTCACGATGAAGTATATTTTAAAGGTGAGAATTGCAAATGATCCGGGTAAACCAGTATTTGGTAAAATTGACCTAAACCACCTGGTCGAAGAGGTGAATCAGGATTCAGATGAGTATGAGTTGGAGACACAGGACCTGAAAATTTTTAAAAATGCCATGGAACTTTCGAGTCTGAAGGTGCGGGATTGTATGATCCCCAGAACAGAGATTGTTGCCCTGGAAATCGAGACACCTATCCAGCAACTGCTTGAGTCGTTCACTCATACCGGTCTTAGCCGGATTCTTGTATACAGGAATAATATCGATAACATGATTGGCTATGTGAATTCAAAAGATATGTTTCAGAATCCTGAACACATAGGAAATCACCTCAAATCACTACCAATTGTTCCAGAAACACTGCGTGTTAACAAAATTCTCAAGAATTTCATTAAAGACAGGAAGAGCATCGCGCTGGTACTGGACGAATTTGGTGGCACTTCCGGGATAATTACTACTGAAGATGTAATTGAAGAAATCTTTGGAGAGATTCAGGATGAACACGACACAACCGACCTTATCGAGCAAAAAATAAGTGATTACTGTTATAAGTTCTCCGGAAGAATGGAAATTGATTACCTGAATGACAATTATCAACTTGATCTCCCAGTATCAGAAGAATATGAGACCCTTGCCGGCTTCATCATTTCTCATCATGAAAACATTCCTTCTCTTAATGATACGATTAATATTGATCGTTTTGCCATGAAAATTGTCAAGGTAAGTGCCAACAGAATCGAACTGGTTGAATTAACACATAAGCGATAACAAGCCGATGTATTCACCCGGGGATTACTGGCCTGTTTTTTACTACGATACGATCACATATTATAGCAAACATCTTTTTGTTTCAACCTATAATTACTATATTCGTACGCTAAAATTTTATGATACATATAATAATTGAAATTTTGATCAAATGGCAACGCTAGAAACGATTAGAAAAAGGGCAGGAATACTAATGATGGGGGCGATTGGATTAGCCATGCTCGGATTTATTCTTGGGGATTTTAATCTCAAACCCAGCACAAGGGTAGCTGAGATAAATGGGAAAGCTTTTGAAGTAGAAGAATACCTTAACGAACAAAATGTTTTAAGAAATTTCTATAAGCTTAATTATGGAGATAACCTGGATCCACAAATTGAACAAAGAATTGAAGATGAAACCTGGAGCAGATTGGTCAGGCAAACCATTATGGACAAATCATACACTCAACTCGGTCTCGTAGTAAGTGATGAAGAACTGAAAGCAATGGTTTCCGGTGATCAGGGAACAGGAATGGGTGTTACGTCAGTTTCAGCATTCAGTGAACCACATCCAATCGTGAGACAAATGTTTACTAATCCTGAAACAGGAGAGTTCAACCGATATATCATGATAAATTATTTCAACTCCCTGGACAGAGAAGAGTACGCCCAGGAGAAGGAAAGGTGGGTATTCATCGAGCATGAGATTTTAGATGAGAGGATGAATCAAAAATACATCACCTTATTAAGTAAGGGACTAAGACCTTCTTCACTTGAGGTAAAGGATCATTTCATTGAGAATGGAAAGAAAGTTGATTTCAATTTTGTATCAAAAAATATTTCGACTATTAGCGATGAAGACATTTCATTTTCTGACGAAGATCTGAAAAAATATTATAAAGAGAATATCGAATCTTACAAGCAAGACGCTTCTAGATCTATTGAATATGTTGTTTTTGATGTAGTTTCAAGTGACAAGGATGACAAAAACTCAAAACTCTGGGCATCTCAAACTAAAGCAGAATTTGGAAGAACAGATGATGACCGTCTTATTGTTTACGTGAACAGCGTTTCAGACGAGTCTTTTGACCTCCAATACTACGCAAATGATGAACTAAGCCAGATTATAAAGGACTCTTTGCTAGGTAAGAATGATGATTACATCTTTGGCCCCTATTACGAAAACGAATCGTATAAGTTATCACGAATCCATGATACCCAGATGCGTCCGGATTCTGTTAGGGCAAGACATATCTTGTTAGGTTATTCAATTATTGGAGATGCGCAAAGAGCCCAGGACATTGCCGACAGTCTGAAAACTGTTATTGAAAACGGGGGCAATTTCAACCTGATAGCGATGCAGTATTCAGCTGACGAAAGTAACAGGAATATTGGCGGAGACCTTGGCTGGTTCAGGGAAGGAACAATGGAGCAATCATTTAATGATGCTTGTTTTGAGAACAAAACAGGTGAATTGGTATTGACTACAACCCGATATGGTGTTCATATCATTAAGATTGCTTCACAAAGCAGACCAGTAAACAAAGTACAGGTAGCAACCATCATCCATAATGTAATTTCCAGTAATGAAACAAACCAGGATTTCTACACAAGAGCTGTGAAATTCAGAGGTAAGGCAATCAACAAGGAGAAGTTTGAAGAGCAAGCAATGGAATACGGACTTGATCCGCGTGTTGTACCTAATATTGTAAAAGACCAACGTACAATTCCCGGACTTGAAAGTCCTACAAATATTATCGGTTGGGCTTTTGGTGCTGAACTTGGTGATGTAAGTCAGATTTTTGATCCTGAAGACAAATATATCTTAGCCACAGTTACTGAGGTTCATGAAAAAGGACATGCTAAATTTGAGGATGTACGTAACGAGGTCGAACTAGCAGTGAAAAAACAGAAAAAGGCAGAAATACTGATGGCTGAGCTTGAAGGTAAGCTGGCTGAATCATCTGATCTTAATTCACTGGCTGCATCAGAGAACCTGACTGTTTCAGACGCCAGCCAGGTAATGTTTGCAAATGCATATGTAAGTGGTATTGGAATGGAACCATATATTGTTGGAGCATCCATGTATCTGCCAGAGGAGAAAATTTCCGGTCCGTTTACTGGAGAGAACAGTGTAATAGTTCTTAATGTGACAAACCGTGAAACGCCCTCAGAAGATGCAGACATGTCTGTGTCAGCTGACAGATTACTCTACTCTATACAGTCCAGGTGCAATTTCGAAGCTTTTAATGCCCTGGTAGAAGAAGCCAATGTTGTGGATAATCGGCTGAAAATATTTTATTCCAAATAAATACGGTATTATAATATAAAAAAAGCAGCTTTGTGAAAATGAAGCTGCTTTTTTTTGTTTAGATTTTAATTATCCCAACAATTCCCTTACGAGAACAGAAATAATTTTCCCGTCTGCTTTACCTGCCAGTGCTTTCGAAGCAGCGCCCATTACTTTTCCCATATCTTTCATAGACTCTGCACCCAATTCTTTGATCAGGTTCTCCAGGAAAGCTTTTATTTCCTGCTCATCCATTTGAGCAGGCATAAATACCTTTATCACTTCCATCTCAATCACCTCTTTATCATAGAGATCATCTCTTCCCTGTTCTTTATAAATATCGGCGGAGTCTTTTCGCTGTTTCACCAGCTTCTGAATAATCTTTAGCTCCTCTTCATCAGTAAGTACTGAACCAGCTGATTTTTCAGTTCTTGCCAGCGTAAAAGCGGTTTTTACAGCACGTAATGCTTCCAACCTGTCCTTTTCCCTTGCCAACATTGCATTTTTTATTTCCTGGTTAATGGTTTCTGTAAGTGACATAATACTATTATTAATCTACGTTATCGTGCAAATATGAATTATCCTGTCTCAGCTTGGGAGAATCTTCATCCTCCTCGGTAAGCCGGTATCTGGAAACTTCATTGCTTTTCGAATGTTGTTTATTCTCCAACTGAACTTTCTTTCTTACATAGGCAGGAACATTCTCCAGCTCATCTATCTCATCTTTCCCCGCTGCCGTTGTATATCCCTCTTCTTTGAGCCGCTCATGGGTCTTTTTCAAATTCCTCACCCTCTCTGCCAGGCGCTTATCTTTATTCATTGCCTCCTCTTTTGACCCGGATTTATCAAGCAAAACATACTCTTCTGAATCTTCTGAACCGCTGAATTCTAAGGTTTTCTGGGTTGGCTGCTTAATATCAAAGCTAACACTGGCATTGGATTTGTTTCTGTCGTTCTCCCTGAGAGGTATCTTCTCCAGTTGCTTCTTGCCTTCATATAGCTCGGGGATGCTGTTCATCTTGAATCCGGTAGCCACAATGGTAACACAAATGTCATCCTCAAGCGTTTCATCATGACCCATGCCCCAAATAAGAGAAGTTTCCTTTGAAGCAGAGTTAATTACATAATCTGTTATTTCAGAGATTTCATCCATGGTAATTTCAACATTACCCGATGTAATATTTAGCAATACACTTCTGGCTCCTGCAATATCGTTATTGTTTAATAATGGAGAAACAAGGGCCGCTTCGATGGCCTTTAATGCACGGTCTTCTCCTCCGGCCCTGGCTGATCCCATGATAGCCACATCACTGTCGGTCATGACAGTCTGCACATCGGCAAAATCAACATTGATATATCCGTGCACCGTAATAATTTCGGCGATGCCTTTGGCTGCAGTAGCCAACACATCATCTGCCTTATCGAATGCTTCACTTATTTTCAGGTTACCGTATACTTCCCGGAGTTTCTCATTATTGATCACCAGCAGGGAGTCGACATGGTCTTTCAATTCATTGATACCCCTGATAGCATGATTGATCCGCTCCGGTCCTTCAAAACCAAATGGAATCGTTACAATTCCTACAGTAAGAATCCCCAACTCCTTCGCCGCCTGGGCAATTACCGGTGCAGCTCCTGTTCCAGTTCCCCCACCCATTCCTGCAGTAATAAATGCCATGCTGGTATTGCTCAGTAATAACTCTTTGATGGTATCTATACTCTCCATAGCAGCTTGTTGACCAATATCAGGTTTGCTTCCAGCACCCCGACCTTCTGTAAGGGAATCTCCAAGCTGAATTTTTACTGATACCGGGCTATTGTTCAATGCCTGTGAGTCGGTGTTACAAACAACAAAATTCACATCCTTGATTCCTTTTCGGAACATGTGATTTACCGCGTTACTTCCACCGCCTCCAACTCCAATCACCTTAATGATGGAAGACTTTTCAAGCGCCAGGTCAAAATTCATTATATCATCCATAACAACTTATTTTTAGATTCTCACCAAACAGTTTTACATTTCAACATCACTATCATCAAAAATATCCGTTAGAGTAGTTCTCAAACTCTCTAATATTTTACCTTTTTTCAAACGGTTCTTTGGAGACTTCTCTTTTGTCTCTTCTAGCTCTTCAGTAACTGTTTCTTCTTGTTGAAGACTATTGAATTCTGGTATTTCGTTACTCTCAATATATATCTCCAAACCTTTCAACAAAAGACCGATTGAAGTACTGTACATTGGCTGGTTGACGTCTTCAGGAGTATTTGCAGCAAGACACTCATTCGGATAGCCAATTCGTACGTCTAATCCAGTTTTAAATTTTACCAGTTGGTTCAGATTCTTAAGCATGGCTCCTCCCCCGGTTAGTACTATACCGGCACTTAATTTATCTATATACCCGGAATTTTCAATTTCATAGACCACAGCATCTATAATTTCTTCCATCCTTGACTGGATAATATAAGCAAGACTCCTAAAACTTATCTCTTTGGGATCTCTTCCAGAGATTCCAGGAATAGTAACTACCTTATCTTCCTGCGCCAGGTCTCCAAGAGCAGAACCAAACTGTATTTTCAGCGATTCAGCCTGGCGTTGAAGTATCGAGCAGCCCTCCTTGATATCACGGGTAACCACATTTCCGCCAAATGGAATCACGGCAGTATGGCGTATCACATCATCATAGTATACCGCCACATCTGTTGTTCCACCGCCAATATCAACCAGTGCTACTCCCGCTTCTTTCTCATCTTCAGTTAAAACGGCAGAACTGGATGCCAGGGGTTCGAGAACCAGCTGGCGAACATCAAGATTAACCCGATTGATACACTTTTCTATGTTCCTGGCTGAAGATATCTGTCCGATTACAATATGGAAGTTAGCTTCCAATCGTTTTCCAAACATTCCCACTGGATTTTTCACGCCTGTTTCATTATCCACAATGTAGTTTTGTGGCAACACATGAATTATTTCCTCACCTACATCTACAGGAATTTTATACATATCCTTGATCAGTGCCTGGACATCTCCCCGGGTAATTTCATCTTCATAGGAATCGCGGTTAATGTAGCCGCGGTTGATTACAGATTTGATGTGCTGACCGGCAATCCCGACAAACACTTCTTTAAACCGAAGTCCTGACTGCTCCTGCGCTTCATTTACTGTATTGTGAATTGCGTTTACAGTTTCTTCGATATTCAGTACTACACCTCTCTTTACTCCCTTGGATACTGATCTACTGATCCCTAATACTTCGAGCCTGTTTTGCTCGTTTAAACGGCCCACCAAGCTTACAATTTTAGTGGTACCAATGTCAATTGCTGCAACAATACGGTTTTTCTGAGCCATAATATTAACGTTTAGTACAAATCACCTGATTTGTATATTTTAGATTTATTTGATTGTAACTGTTCCATCCATATTTCTGTAATCCCTGTTCATACAATAACTTCAGATTACGGAGTTTATTTTCATAATTATCCAGTCTGCCAAGGAGAATCTGGTGTGCTCCCACCCTGGGAATTATTTCAAACTCACCAGATCTGTTCCTGTATAGCTGAACAATTTGTTCCTGCCAAAATTTATGATTATCCACATACCTGGCAAACTCAAGGACATTACTGAAATACCTATATTCTCCTGGTAAAGAATCGGGGGAAGTTATCCCGGTCATCCTAATGCTCTCAGGAAGTGTCACATACCCTGTAACCAGCAAAACCATTGGAGAATATGATAGTGAAAGAGGAAGAAATTCTCCTTCTTCATCAATATAATAACCCTGCTTTCCTCCCGGCATCAACCTGGCAACCGGGTTTCGTTGCTCAAGGTCTATAAACAGTTCCCCATTTACTGTAGTGTAACACTCAGCATTTTTGATATATGGATTATTCTCAATAATATTTTCTAATCTTCTGGTGTTGATCTGAGAAATAGGATAACCCTGGATATCAATATCCGATTCGCTAATCATTTTTCTCACGTCCATGCTGGTGATAAATTTTACATCCAGTGAATCCGAAATTTCAATCTGTATACGATTGCATAAGATCTTATCTCCCTTGTCTGAGACAAATCCCATGATAACACTGAACCAGCTAAGGATCAACAACCAAACTACGATATGTAATATCTTCTTTATCATTGTTGTCCCATCCAGCTTTTAAGTGGTTCAACAAGTTTATCTATGTCACCTGCTCCCATAGTCAACAACACTTCCGGATCTCGCTCTTTCAATACATTTATCAATTGTCCCTGCCTGATCATAACTTTTTCCGCCATTTTCACCTTATCAAATATGGTGGCAGAGCTTATTCCAGGAATAGGATCTTCACGTGCAGGATAGATATCCAATAATACCAACTCGTCCAATAAGCCCAGACTCTCGGCAAATTGTTCAGCAAAATCACGAGTCCTGGAGTAGAGATGAGGTTGGAATATTCCTGTTATTTTCTTTCCTGGAAAAATGTTACGAACAGATGAGATAAAGGCATTCAATTCTTCCGGATGATGTGCATAATCATCTATATATACTCTATTTTCGGTATAAAGTTGAATATCAAACCTTCGTTTCACGCCTGTAAATTTTGAACAAGCATTCACTATTACATCTCTCGGAACTCCCGACTGGTCGGCTGCTGCAATCGCCGCTACAGCATTTTCCACATTAATCAAACCTGGTACATCGATGGTCACATTCTGGATAATATCCCGGGGTGTTTGAACCGTGAATTTATAGTTAATACCCACTTTCTCAATAAAGGTGACATGGTAATCAGCATCCTTGTCAGATAAAGAGTACGTGTATACATCAATGTTAGAAGGAATTTTGAGATCCAGTCCAAACTTTATAATCAACTTTCCTTTATCATTGATCTGGTTCAGGAAAGATTCAAATCCTATTTGCAGATTTTCTTCTGACAAATAAATATCCAGGTGATCTGGATCTATGGAGGTTAAAACTGCCATCTTGGGGTAGAGGGTCAGGAAAGAACGATCATATTCATCTGCTTCAGCAATTATATTTTTTGAACTCGAATCAATGACTATGTTACTTTTAAAATTCTTGCTGATACCACCCAGGAAAGCATTGCATCCCATTTTTGACTGTGACAAGATATATGCCAGTAGGGTAGACACAGATGTTTTACCATGTGTTCCTGCAACACCTATACCGTTACCGTTATTAAATACTTCACCCAGTGCTGCAGAACGCTTAATGACTCTGAATCCATTATTTCTAAAATAATTCAGTTCATTATTATTCTCAGAAACTGCAGGTGTATAAATGACCAGGGTTCTGTCAGGATCTTTAAATTCAGAAGGAATCAATGCTGTTTTATCGATGAAATGAATATCAATCTGCTCACGCATCAACTGATCAGTTAGAGCGGTGGATGTCCGGTCATAGCCAGCTACATTCTTGTCCCTGCTATGGAAATACCTGGCCAGGGCGCTCATGCCAATGCCGCCGATACCTACAAAATAGACGCTATCCAGATTAATCCACATCATTTCCTAAACAAGTTTTTTTACTTCTTTTATAATACGTTGTGCTGAGTCTTTAATAGCCAGCTTACTTATATTTAATGATAAATTTTTCTTTCTTACGCTATCTCCAACAAGCGCAATCACCTCATTAACCAAATCTTCCTTCGCATCCTTGTCTGCAATCAGCACTGCTGCTTGCTGAGTTGAAAGCGATTTTGCATTGCTTGTCTGGTGGTCTTCTGCAACATTAGGTGAAGGAACCAGGATCACCGGCTTTCCTACTATGCACAATTCTGAAATAGTACCAGCTCCAGCCCTTGAAATAATCACATCAGCCACCTGGAATGCTTTATTCATCTCTTTTATAAAAGGAACTAGTACAATATTTTGTGCTGCACTCTCTTTCAATGCTTTTTCAGCTTCTGAGAAATAGTAACTACCACATTGCCAGAGCAATTGGATATTGCTCTCCTTGATCTTCTCAATACCGGAAAGTATACTCTCATTCAGCGTTCTTGCACCAAGACTTCCTCCAATCAAGAGCACCACCTTCTTTCCCTGGTCGAGTTTAAAATGATCAATGCTCGCCTTTTTCTTATTGGCCGGGAGTACCAGGTTTTGTCTCGTAGGATTCCCTGTCAAAATAATTTTTTCCGCAGGGAAATACTTATCCATACCCTCATAAGCAACACAAATTTTTGCTGCTTTAGCAGAAAGTAGTTTATTCGTTACTCCTGCATAGGAGTTTTGCTCCTGGATGAGGGTTGGTATTCCCCTTCTTCCTGCTGCTTTCAAAATTGGACCGCTTGCATATCCTCCAACGCCAACAACCACATCCGGTTTAAATTCCTTAATAATCTTCCTCGACATTGACAGGGACTTCATCAACTTAAAGAAAAATGTCACATTCTTCCATGTCAGACGTCTTTGAAATCCTGCCACTGGAAGTCCTTTAATTTCATAACCAGCTTCAGGAACTTTTTCTGTCTCCAACTTGCCTTTTGCTCCCACAAAAAGGATCTGCACATCGTCATCTGAATCGCACAAAGCATTGGCAATGGATATAGCAGGAAAAACGTGGCCACCAGTTCCACCTCCTCCAATAATCACTCTATATTTCTTTTCCCGGTTCATCTGTTGTTGTTTCTTGTTGAATTGTTTCCGGAGACACTGCTGCTTGTGCTTCTGCCTCAGCTTCTGCCTCCAATTCTTTTTTAATCCCCCAGCTAATGCTAAGAATCATACCCAGAGCCATACTGTTAAACAGGATGGATGATCCTCCCATACTAACCAAAGGCAATGTCTGTCCGGTTACCGGCAGTAAACCCACTGATACTGCCATATTCACAAAGGCTTGCAGCACAAGCCCCAGCGACAGTCCGAAGGCCAGGAATGCACCATAGGTGCTTTTGCTTTTCCGGACAATCAGGCCTGTTCTGAAGAGCAACCATAAATAAAGCGCCAATATGAATATTCCGCCAATCAGTGAACCGTATTCTTCAATGATGATGGCATAAATAAAATCTGAATATGGATGTGGCAGAAGGTTCCTTTGCGTACTCGTTCCCGGTCCGTTGGGAAAAAGTCCTCCCCTTACAATAGCAACTTTTGCCTGATCGGCCTGGTAATTATCTCCCTCTCCCTGAACAAAATTCTCGATCCTGTTTTTCCATGTCGAGATCCTTCCTTCTTTGCTCATGGCTGCTGAGAGCAAAAGAAACAGGGCCAATCCTGCAATACCAATCCCTAAAAACATAAACAGGTGTTTAAAAGGCACTCTTCCAATGAACATCAGTGTAAAAGCTGTTACAAATACGATGGCGGCCGTAGAGAAGTTGGAAGGCAGAATAAGCATACAGATAACCGATACAGCTACCGCCAATTTCAAAAATACTTGCTTGAAATCACCAATGCTGTTCTGGTTAACAGACAAAACTTTGGCGATGAACATGACAAGTGCCACCTTTGCGAAATCTGAAGGTTGTATGGTAAGTCCCGTTCCCGGAATCATAAGCCAGCGAGTTGCTTCATTTCTCGATTCTCCTTTTAGAAGTGTTAAAAGCAATATGGGTACCGCAATATAGATGACGGTCATGGAGACCCTGCTAAAAACCTTATAAGGAACCAGGTGGAAAAAAAAGATTACAATAAGACCAAGCACAACATAGCGTAATTGTCTGAACAGGTAATATAGTGTATCCCCTGATCTGTACTTATATGCCAGGGACCCTGTAGAACTGTATACCGTTAGTAATGATACAATAAACAGGATAAGGATCACTGCCCAAATAATTCGATCGCCTTTTATGTATTTTCCCAGGTTCATCTATATTTTATAATTCTCTTACTGCTTCTTTAAATTTTCTGCCTCTCTCTTCGTAATTTTCAAACAGATCAAAACTAGCACATGCCGGTGATAGCAACACAGTATTACCTTTTACCCCCAGGTAATATGCCGATTTCACAGCCTCCATCATAGTGTCTGATTCAACTATGGTTTCTACTTTTCCTTCAAATGCTTTTTTGATTCTCTGATTATCTTTTCCAAGACATATAATTGCTTTCACCTTTTTACTGACAAGTTCTTCTAGCTCAGAATAATTGTTTCCTTTATCCACCCCGCCAGCTATCCAGATAATTTCACCCCTCACACTTTCAAGTGCATACCAGCATGAGTTAACGTTCGTGGCTTTTGAATCGTTGATAAACTGCATTCCGTGTACCTTCATCACATATTCCAAACGGTGTTCAATACCCTGGAAATCCATGAGTGCTTCACGAATAACATCATTTCTGATTTTCAATACATTACCAGCAATTCCAGCTGCCATACTGTTGTATGTATTGTGTTTCCCACGAAGTGAAAGTTCCTGTACCGACATAGAGAAGTCTACATCTTCAAATTCGATGTGCATGCGCTCCCTCTTATCGATCCATGCCACATCATCCGGTTTCTTATCATAAGCATAAGGAAGTTTCTCAGCACGGGAAACAATGCGCTCGAGCTCTTTAATTGTAATCTCATCGTCAGAGCAGAACACAAAATAATCTTCCTCCGTTAAGTTCTGAGTGATCCTGAATTTGGAGTCAACATAGTTTTGCATATCATAATTGTACCTGTCAAGATGGTCAGGTGTAATATTCAAAAGAATTGCTATATCTGGTTTAAACTCGTACATCCCATCTAATTGGAAACTGCTTAATTCCAGCACGTAATAATCATACTCTTCCTGTGCCACCTGTAGCGCAAAGCTTTTACCTACATTTCCGGCCATCCCAACATCCATACCGGCCTTTCTCATCATGTGATGAATCAATGAAGTAGTGGTAGTTTTTCCATTGCTTCCGGTAATACAGATTTTCTTGGCTTTGGTGTACCTTCCGGCAAATTCAATCTCAGATATCATGTGAATTTCTTTTTTCCTGATCGCCTTAATGATAGGAGCACTTTCAGGAATTCCCGGGCTTTTAATTACCTCATCTGCATTGAGGATTAATCGCTCAGTATGGCTGTTTGCCTCATAAAGGACCTGATGCTCATTCAACATCTCACGGTACTTTGGGTTTATTCTGCCTGAGTCCGAAACAAATACATCAAATCCCTGATTCTTAGCAAGGATAGCTGAACCGGTACCACTTTCTCCGGCTCCAAGGATAACTATACGTTTTCTTTTCTCCATAAGTTTGATCTGTTTATCTGATCTTAAGGGTTACAATTGTTATTACTGCCAATAATATTCCGGTAATCCAGAAACGCGTAACGATTTTTGGTTCTGGATAACCTTTTTTCTGGTAATGGTGATGGAGCGGAGCCATAAGAAACAGTCTTCTCCCCTCACCAAATTTTCTTTTTGTTCTCTTGAACCATCCAACCTGCAAAATCACTGAAAAAGTTTCCAGCATGTAGATTCCACAGAGGATGGGAATGAGTAATTCTTTACGGATGACAATAGCGAATACGGCTATCACACCTCCCAAAGCAAGACTTCCTGTATCTCCCATAAATATTTGTGCGGGGTAGGAATTATACCATAGGAAACCAATGGTAGCTCCAATAAATGCAGCAGCGAATATAACCAGTTCACCGGCCTCCGGAATGTGCATAATATTGAGATAATCTGCATATATGGCATTACCAGAGACATAGGCCAGGATTCCCAGTGTTGTCCCAATTATGGCCGCTGTCCCTGTCGCCAACCCATCCAGTCCATCGGTTAGATTTGCCCCATTCGAAACAGCTGTGACAATAAAGATGACCACAAGAATAAAGATGATCCATACCGCCTTATCAGCATATTTTCCTGCAAACCACACCAGCCATGAATAGTTGAATTCATTGTTCTTCACAAAAGGAATGGTAGTCAACGGCGCTTTATGATCATAGAGGATGAACTGTTCACCTTCACTGTTCTCACTCACCGGGAATTCTGAATACATTTCCAAATTCTCCTCTGTAGCGGGAATTCTCTCACGTACTACTACATCATTACTGAAATAGAGGGTAAGTCCAACTATCAAACCCAAACCAACCTGTCCAATGATTTTAAATTTTCCTCTTAAGCCCTCTTTGTTCTTTTTAAATACTTTGATATAATCGTCGAGAAAACCTATGGTTCCCAGCCAGATAGTTGAGAACACCATTAGCATCAGGTATATGTTGGTGAGTTTTCCGAAAAGCAAAACTGGTACAACGATAGAGGCAATAATTATCAGGCCACCCATTGTTGGTGTTCCCTGCTTTTTGTTCTGCCCTTCCAGTCCAAGGTTCCTGACAGTTTCACCAATTTGTTTTAGCTGCAGGTAATTTATGATCCTTTTACCGATGATCATGGAGATTATCAGTGAAGTAATCACCGTCATTGCCGCGCGAAACGAGATGTAGGAAAACATCCCCGCTCCGGGAAAATCAAATTGGTTTAAATATTCAAACAAGTGATACAGCATAATTTTACATTAAATATTTACTGATAATCTCCTTATCATTAAATGGGTACTTTTTCCCCTTAATTTCCTGGTATTTCTCATGCCCCTTTCCTGCAACCAGCAAAATAGAGTGCTCCCCGGACAGCATGCAGGCAGTTTTTATTGCCTCTTCCCGATCAACAATTTTTAACACCTGCATATTTTTGTCAGAAGAAATTCCCTGCGCCATTTCATCGATGATGGCCTTTGGGTCTTCAGACCTTGGATTATCTGATGTGAGAATCACCTTGTGACTAAGTTGTGAAGCAACAGCTGCCATCTTTGGCCTTTTTTCCCTATCCCTGTCACCACCGGCACCCAACACGGAAATAATTTCTTTTTCTTCCCGGTTCACCTCATGAATTGTTTCAAGCACATTCCGCAAGGCATCGTCTGTGTGGGCATAATCGATAATGGCCATGCAGCCATTTTTTCCCTTTATTGTTTGGAACCTGCCTTCCACTGCTTCCAATCCACTCATTACCTGCAGCACCTGCTCCTTGCTGTGCCCTAAAAGAAGTGATACACCATAGACAGCAAGCAAATTATATGCATTGAATTTACCTGTTAACCTTACCCATAATTCATCATCGTTGATTTGTAACTGCGTGCCCTCGAAGTGAGGTTCAATGATCTTCCCCTTGAAATCTGCCATCTTCTGCATACTGTATCTATATACTTCTGCTCGGGAATTCTGCACCATCACAGAACCATTTTTATCATCGCTGTTAATCAGCGCAAAAGCACGCTTATTCAACAAGTTGAAGAATGACCTTTTCGCCTCCAGGTAATCTTTGAAGCTTTTATGATAATCGAGATGCTCATGCGTAAGGTTAGTAAATACAGCTCCCTTGAAATTCAGTCCGTAAATCCTGTGCTGGCTGCCAGCATGAGAGGAAACCTCCATGAAACAGTACTCACAACCCTCATCCACCATCTGGCGTAGATATGCATTTATCTGCATTGGATCCGGCGTTGTATGTGTTGCCGGATAGGATTTATTATTAATGATTACTTCAATTGTTGAGAGTAAACCGGCCTTGTAACCAAGACCGGTATGGACCCTATATAATAAGGTGGCTATGGTCGTTTTTCCATTTGTACCTGTTATACCAGCCAGGTATAATTCCTGAGAGGGATCTCCATACCAGGTGGATGCTATCAACGAAATTGCTTTTCTTGAATCCTCTACTTGAATCCACGTCACACGCTCTTCTCTCTCAGCAGGAATATTTTCACAGACAACTGCTGTTGCCCCTGATTCTACAGCTTGTTTGATATACTTATGTCCGTCAGATTCAGTGCCCGAAATAGCAACAAACAGGAATCCGGATTTTACTTCACGTGAATCAAAATTCACCCCGGTAATTTCCTTTTCTGTATCTCCTTCAACAAGGATAGCAGACAAATTTGATATTATTTTTGCCAGTATCATCCTTCAGTTATGCTCATTTCAAGTTTTACCAATTCTCCATTTTTTATCAATGCCCCCGGAAGCGGCTGTTGACCTCTGACTGTTCCCCTGCCATTTACTTCAACACGCATACCTAAATTCTCAAGCAAGTACACCGCATCCCTGGCCCCCATATCTGAAACATCGGGTATATAGGTATCTCCAATATCACTTCTTCTCAATGCCACCATTTCGCCTGAACTCCTGGTCTTCACCCATTCCGATTCATGTTCATTTGATTCATAGGGAATATTGAGATAATTCAGTGATGATTCTAGTTCCCGCTTGTAACCGCTTTTTGAATAAGGAGCATCTACTTCGGCTATCTCAATTTCCTCTTCATGCTGAAGATTAAAATCCTGCACATATATTTTGTCTGTGATTTCACGGAAAATGGGTCCGGCAACAATATTTCCGTAATAAACTGATTTTGAGGGTGATGTTATTACAACGATACAAGAATACTCAGGGTCATCTGCGGGAAAATATCCTGCAAAAGAGGCCTGGTAATTTCTTTTTTCGTAACCTGATTTCCCTTCAGCGATCTGGCAGGTTCCGGTTTTTCCAGCAATTTTATAATAGGAGTTTTTAAGATTTTTGGCTGTCCCTTTTTCAACAACCCCTTTCAGCATTTCCTTCACCATTTCCAGCGTTTCAGCAGAGCAGATTTTATGGTTCAGAATCACTTTATCGAATTGCTCCACCTTTTTCCCGTGATAGCGAATTTCCTCAACAAAAAGAGGTCTCACCAAAATCCCGTCATTGGCAATTGCATTATAAAATGCAAGGGTCTGCAAGGGTGTTAACCTGACCTCGTAGCCAATAGACATCATTGGTAATGAAAGGCCTGACCATAGTGGATTATCTGTATACTTGATATCAGGTTCTCCTTCTCCCTTTATCTCAATATTCAGCTTTTGATTCAATCCCAATTGGTATAGCCGATTTACAAATTGCTCAGGATTGTTCTTGTATTTTTCCCTGACTACCTTTGATATCCCAACGTTAGACGATTTTTCAAATGCTTCCTGAATTGTGATAATTCCAAGACCTTCGTTACCACTATCTTCCATTCGGTGACCATTGTAATAGATCACACCGTCTCCCACATCGACCTTATCTTCGGGTTTTACATATCCATCTTCGAGCAAGGAAATGACAGATGCCAGCTTGAATGTTGATCCCGGTTCTGTACTCTCACCAATAGCATAATTGTAGTTCTCGCTATACTCACCATCTTCTGTACGTCCAAGATTTGCAATGGCTTTAACTTTTCCCGTGCTTACCTCCATCACCACTACGGTGCCATGGCCAGCTTCATGTTTTTTTAGCTGGGTATATAATGCATTTTCAGCTACATCCTGCAGCGCAATGTCAATTGTTGTAACAACGTCGTAGCCATCTCTCGGCTCCACTTGATTTTTATCAGTTACCGGCATCCATACATCACCGCTGATACGGCGCATGAGACGATAACCTTCCACACCGGAAAGCTCAGCATCATACGCACCTTCAATTCCTACTACGCTGCCCATGTCTCCCTCCATGGTATAACCTATAGTTCGGGCAGCAAGAAGTCCATGAGGCCTGATTCTCTTGTTCTGTTGAACATATATGGTTCCTCCTCGATATCTCCCTTCTCTGAATATTGGAAATTTCTTTAGCTCTTGCAGTTGAAGGTGGGTAACATTCCTTTTTACCAGGAAATAGCGGTTACCTTTTTCCCTTGCCTTTACCAGTCCTTGTTTGTATGAGGTCCAGTGCCGGTCATTAAACATTGAAGAGAGCTTGTAGGAGAGTGAGTCTACTCCGACATCAAATATTTCCCTTGTGAAAGATTCACTTTGCATATCCAGGCGCACCTCATAATACGGAACTGATACTGCCAGGAGTCTGCCATCTGAGGAATAGATATTTCCACGATTTGGTTCAATGACTTTGTTCCTGACACTACTGACCTCTGCCTCCTGCCACTTATCTTTTTCTACTGACTGAAGATAAAGTGTCCGACCGATGATCACCAATGCGAAGATTACCATTGCCAGGTAGACAATGCTCACTCTAACCAATATGTCTTTCTTCAGTGACATTACTTCTCTTCTTCTATTATCAGTTTTTTCGGTGGTTCCAGGTTCTCTTCCAGGTCAAGTCCTCTTTCCTGAACAATCCTTTCAACTGTAGTCTGTCGGCTAAATTTCATCAGTTCTGAGGATGTAGAAATGGCTTGTGAGCGCATCTCTTTCACTTCATTTTGAAGCCGGTTTGACTTGATGACAAGCTTTTCTGCATGATTCCTGTTGGCAATCATGATAAATGCTAAAAGCACCAAAAGCACTATGAAAGGCGACTGTTTTAGTACCGCTTTTTGTGTCAGTACATTGCCGTCAATCAGACTGCGGAAAGAGAAATGTTTAATGTTTTCCTCTTTGGGCTCTTCAAATTCGATATTTCGCTTTTGCCTGCTCATTATATTTTTTCAGCAATTCTGAGTTTTGCACTTCTCGCCCTGTTGTTTTCAGCCAGTTCCTCCTCAGATGGAATAATCACGTTTCTGTTTATCAGTTTCCATGGTACCAGTGGCTTTCCATAAAAATCCTTCTCAAGCTCTCCCCTGAGATTTCCTGACTTCAAATAATTCTTAACCAACCGGTCTTCGAGAGAATGGTAGGTTATAACTACCAATCTGCCTCCCGGAGAAAGAGCTGGTAATGTCTGTTCAAGCATTTCCTCCAATGCTTCCATCTCCTTATTCACTTCTATTCTCAACGATTGGTAGAGCTTCGCAAGAAATTTGGAGGCCTTAAACTTTGGAACCAGGTTCCCAAGAGCTTTTTCAAGATCAACTGTGGTTGAAATCGGGTTTTTTTTTCGGGAAACTGCAATAGCGTTTGCTACTCTGCCGGCATTATTGATCTCTCCATATGTTCTGAAGATGCTAATGAGATCCGTTTCTGAATACTCATTGAGTACTTTTGCTGCTGTAAGATCAGACGAAAGATTCATCCTCATATCCAAGGTGCTGTCGGCCCTAAAAGAAAAGCCCCTTTCGGGCTTATCAATTTGATGGGATGAGATTCCAAGATCAGCAAGTATGCCATCCACTTCTGCTACGTCGTGATATCTAAGGAAATTTCTCAGATATCTGAAATTGGCTTTAACGAATGTTATTCGCTTGTCATCAGGTATATTCTCCTCAGCATCTTCATCCTGGTCGAAAGCTATTAATCTCCCTTTCAACCCTAATTTTATAAGAACTTCCCGAGAGTGACCCCCTCCTCCAAAAGTAAGATCGACGTAAATCCCTTTTGACTTAATATTTAATCCTTCAATACTCTCACTTAACATTACTGGCCTGTGATATGCCATAATTATTCTGGTTCACTTAACGGTCCACCCAGTATTTTCTCGGCCATGGTAGCGAAATCATCATCTGCTGTGCTCACCCCGGTATATGTTTCACCAGACCACAACTCTATCCTGCCAGACTGACCAGCAAGAACCAGTTCATCTCCAATCTCAGCATAATCAAGAAGCCGGCGAGGAATCAGCATCCTGCTATTTGCATCGAGTGTTACTTCCGCAGTACCGGAATAGAACATTCTAAGAAACTTTGCGTGCTCCTTGTTGTAGGTGTTGGTTCTTGCCCTAATCATTGCATTCTGGCGTTCCCACTCTTCCATTGGATAAAGAATCAGACATTTTTCAAAGACATCACGCTTGAGCACAAAGCCATCACTGGTCATCTCTTTCATCTGCCGCTTAAATGCAGCCGGGAAAGAGAGCCTGCCCTTTGCGTCCAACTTAACCGTATAGTCCCCGATAAATGTGATCATTTTACTCTTTTCCTATTATTCGTAAACTTAATATTATTTCTCCACTTTGCACCATTCTACCCCACTTTTTCCCACTTTGTTAATAACTTTCGTTCGGATCAAAGGAATCATTCCTATGAGGGAAAATTGAAGTTTAGAATTCCCTTGTAAGATATTTTTTGGTATTTTTGCGCGATGGGCTTCGAAAAAGGTAGCTACAAAATCCACCTATCGATGGAGGAAACACAAACCAATAAAGACTTTAAACCGATAGTTATCAAGGAGTTATTCATGGATAAGAATCCACGAATGGCGCGAATGATTCCGGGTTTTGTATATGGCTTTCTTAGAAGGACACTTGACCTTGATTATACCAACGAAATTTTGCAAAAGTACGGGCACACGCAAGGTGTTAAATTTTCAGATGCAGGAATTATTTCTATAATTTGTCTAACTTGAGGAAGTTTTTAGGTATAAAAGCGAATATAGAAATGTTTTTTCTACCGAAGGAGACGTACAACCACAAAAACGCGCACTACACTATTACGGTTGGAAAACCAATTTCATGGGAAGTATTTGATAAACGTTATAAACCCATTGAGTGGGCAGATAAAGTAAAACAACATTGCTATAAACTTCCGGGCGATAAGGACCGCCAGTTTTTGGCAAAATAACAGCTAATTTTTCATTATGAACGTGAAACACATTATTCCTGCTGTTGATAAAAAGCTACTTATCAGCGAATTAACAGAGGAGCGATTTATTCGTAAAACTAACAAAGGTGGCAACCTGCTTTATATAGTCAATCATAAAAATTCGCCCAACCTGATGAGAGAAATCGGAAGGTTGCGTGAAGTTGCGTTCAGGGCTGCAGGTGGTGGCACAGGAAGAGACTGTGATCTTGATGATTATGATACCGGTCCGATTTTCTACGAACAACTTATTGTCTGGAATCCGGACCAGGAAGAGATTCTTGGAGGATACAGATATTTGATCTGCAACGAAGACATGTGTTCTAATAGTGGTGAAGTAAAGTTGGCAACGGCAAAATTGTTCAACTTTTCAGAAGAATTTAAGAAAGATTACCTGCCACACATGATTGAACTTGGCAGGTCGTTTGTTCAACCCAAATATCAATCTACCAACCTGAGAAGGAAGGGTTTATATGCATTGGATAACCTGTGGGACGGACTGGGGGCTCTTATGCTGGACTATCCTGATAAGAAATATTTGTTTGGAAAAGTAACAATGTATCTTCACTATAACCAGGGTGCAAGAGACATGATCCTCTTCTTTTTAAATAAGCACTTTCCGGATCGAGACAAGTTAGTAATTGCCAAAGAGCGGCTGAGTATCAATATGGAACGTGAGAAGCTCGAGAAGATCTTTAGCGGGTCAGATTATGTAGAAGACTACAAAGTGCTATCGCGTGAAGTAAGAAACCTCGGTGAAAATATTCCCCCACTGATCAATGCATATATGAATTTATCGCCTTCGATGAGGACCTTTGGAACCGTAATGAATCGTTCTTTTGGAGAAGTGGAAGAGACTGGCATAATGATTACCATCAATGACTTATATAAAGCAAAGGTAGAGCGCCATGTGTCCAACTACGTTCCCAAACACCTTCGAATGATCAAGAATATCAACATTAGGAACACCAGGTTAAACGATTTGTTTAAAAGGTTCAAGCTCTAAGTCATGGAATTCATTCCATTTTACTTTATTCCATAGTAATGGAATCTAGTAAGCACGGGAATTGATTCCTTCGATGTAGTTTATAAATGATGTGTTGACCACCTTATTGCCTCCCGGAGTTGGATAATTACCGGTGAAGTACCAATCGCCAAGGTCATTTGGAATGGCCTTATGGAGATTTTCTATGCTTTGGTATACTATTTTCACCTCTGACTTTATATCCGAATCCGTTAAGAGCTCTGCAATTTTATCAGAAATTTGTTCAGCAGTGAAGGGCTTATAGATATCCTTCACGTAATTGATAATTTCCTCTTTAGGATGATCTTTCTGTGCCACAGATTTTTTATAAACTTCATTGATAACATGCGGCATGTCGTTATCCTTCAGCAGAGCAATAGCCGCCTGGAAGGCAATAAAATCACCAAGCTTTGCCATGTCGATTCCATAGCAGTCGGGATACCTGATCTGTGGTGATGAAGAAACAATAATAATCTTCCTGGGACCTAACCTATCCAGGATCTTGATAATACTTTGACGCAATGTAGTTCCCCTTACGATAGAATCATCGATAATTACCAGGTTATCCTCACCTCTTCTGATGGTTCCATAGGTAATGTCATACACATGGTTAACCATGTCGTTTCTACCTTTATCCTGGGAGATGAATGTTCTCAGTTTGATATCCTTTATGGCAACTTTTTCCACACGTGGACGCTGAGAAATGATCTCTATCATCTTTTCGTCGCTGCAGGAGCCGTTGCATTCCCGAATTTCATGGATCTTTTTACTAAGCATCACGTCCTCAATACCTTTCACCATTCCATAAAATGCAGATTCAGCAGTATTGGGAATAAATGAAAAGACAGTGTTTTCAAGATCATCTTCTAGTGTCTTAACTATAGTGGGAACAATTAGTTCTCCAAGCATTTTTCTCTCCCTATAGATATCTTTATCGCTTCCCCTGGAAAAATATATCCTTTCAAACGAACATGATTTCTTCTCCTGGGGTTCCATAATCTGTTCGATGGATACAATGCCGTTCTTTTTAATTATGATGCCGTTTCCCGGAGGAACTTCTTTAACCTGATCTACTTTCAAATCCATTACTGTCTGGATTACAGGTCTCTCTGAGGCAACAATTACAATTTCGTCATCATGGTAGTAAAATGCCGGACGAATACCCCATGGGTCTCTAATTACAAAGGCATCTCCATGCCCCATCATACCTGCCACTGCAAATCCTCCATCCCATCTTTTACTTGCTTCAGTCAATATTTTTGGCACATCAAGGTGCTCAGCAATCAAGTCGGTGATGTCCACATTATTATATCCCTTAGCTTTATATTCTTTAAAAAGGCGCTCATTCTCCTCATCCAGAAAATGCCCCATCTTCTCGAGAATGGTTACTGTATCGGAATAATCTTTCGGATACTGCCCCAAGGCAACGAGGTTATCAAAAAGCTCATCTACATTTGTCAGGTTGAAGTTTCCTGCTACGACCAAATTCCTGGTTCTCCAGTTGTTCTGGCGCATAACCGGATGTAGATTTTCTATTGAATTACTTCCATATGTACCATAACGCAGGTGTCCCATGTACAATTCAGAAGCAAAAGGGAGGTTCATCTTGGCCCAGTGTGCATCTTCGATAGAGTTCGGGTGCTTTCTTTCCTGTTTCTTATAGGTCCCGTAAATCTTCTTAAAAATATCATTAATTGCGTCACTGTCGGATGAGCGATGCCTGCTAAAGTATTTCATTCCAGGGGGAACATCCAGCTTCAAGCTAACAACTCCTGCCCCATCCTGTCCCCTGTTCCTCTGTTTCTCCATCAAGAGGTATAGCTTCTGGAGTCCATACTTCCATGATCCGTATTTTAACTGGTAGTATTCCAGCGGCTGAAGTAACCTTATCAAAGCTATACCGCACTTGTGTTTTATTTCTTCGCTCATGTAATTCCCTGTATCACTGAGGACTACTTCTCTATTTCTATATTGTCTTCCACAACAAAAGCGTCTGGAAAATCTCTTTTGATACGGTTAAGAAGTACTATTGCCTCACTTTTAGTTCTGAAATCTCCAACATAGATTTTATAATATGATCCCTCGTATCTCGAATAAGCATCCACATGAGTAAACAATGACAAAAAATTTGCTCTTGTCCTTTTTTGATTGTCTTTTGCTCCCCTGCCATTATCTGAGAAAATACGGATTCTGTATCCGGCTATTCCCATTGTCTGACTATTCTTTACCAGGTGTTTTTTGTAATTTTCTTCCAGGAGCGTATCGAGATAAATGCTCATCCTGCCATTTGCTTCTTTCTCTTTCAAACTTTCCAAAACATCAGCCTGCCTAACAGTTTTTCCACTCCTTTGTGAATAGGAAAAAACACACTGGGTGAACAGGACTAATATTGCTAAAACTCTTAAATTCATACTGTGTATTAAGAAGTCCCAAAATTAAGTAAAATTGTTCTCATAATCGAGAACAATAAAAATAATTAGTTACTTTGGACTTATGCAAAATAATAAACGGGAAAAAACAAGAATAATTGAGGTGTTCACAGGAATAGTTTTAATTCTTTCGACACTCTCCGTTCTTATCGCTTTCCTGACCAATTTTGAATTTGCCAGTCCGGATCGCTCCATTGAAGAAGATCTTAATTTCTTATCTGAAAGTGCATTACAACAAAAAACAAGTGCCATTACATGGCTTGTCACAGGTGTTTTATTTGTTTTTCTTCTGCCCTTATACTTGATGGTTTTTTATCGCTTCCAGCGTTGGATGCAAGTAATCAACGGTCTGCTTATAACAGCCATGGCCATGCTCTTTTTTCGCACCGGGATGGCAGGATTTTCCATTGCAAATATTATTGAATCTGTTCCTGGAGGTCAAATACTGCAACCCGAAAATCAGCTTCTTTCTTTTATCAGGGACAGTATGCTTCTAATTAAGATTGGTTTAACGGCTTATGGCGGCTATATATTTGTACTTAGTATCACTATTTTCAGAAGGATAAAATTCTCAGGTTTTTTAACGATTTTACTGTTTCTCTCGGGACCAGTATTAATCGTTTATACCTGGCTAAACCCAGAGCATATTATTACTACTTCATCATTAGCAATATCTGCCATTGGATTGCTCATGACTGGTACAAAACTTGTCAATAAAGGTTTGCTTAGAGAGGAAGAATAAACAATATTACTTCTTATTTGTTTAGCTCTATTATTCTTGTTTTTTGATAATTTACCCCATGATAACCGATTCAAAGCAGCTGACAGAACTGAAAAGACTAATCCCCAACGATAACTCCCGGCTCTTGCTGCTGGAGTTGCTGCAAGCTATTCCAAATATAGTTGCTCTATTGAATGAAGATCGAAGATTAGTTTTTTCGAACCAGGCATTGCTGGATTCTGTATCCATACCCAATTTTGAAGATGCATTTCAATTGCGTCCGGGAGAACTCTTCAAATGTGTGAATTCAGATATTGAACCAGGGGGGTGTGGCGCTTCAGAAGCTTGCCAACTCTGTGGAGCACTAAGGGCAATGGAAGATTCCAAATCAAGCGGGGAGAAAATCACTAATGAGTGTAGGATTCTGAGTAAGTCAGAGAAAAAAACTACCGCATATAATTTTCGATTCACCTCAACCCCATTTTCTACCAATGGTGCTCAATTTTTTGTGGTCACTATAGAAGATATAAGTGATCAAACCAGGAAGGCCGAGTTAGAACGCATCTTCTTCCATGATATTCTAAACTCCTTAAGCGGGATACAGGGAGTAGTGACATTAATGCAAAATGGAAATTCGTTTAAAGATATTCACATGCATATCCTTGAAGAATCTTATAAAACACTCTCCAGAACAATCAAAGAACAGAGGGACCTTGCAGAAGCTGAATCAGGTGATTTGACCCTTCAATTGGAAAGTGTCAATTCCGCTGATGTAATAAATGAAGTTATTTTACTTTTCAGGGAGAATACAATATATTCCAGCGAAATAATAGTTGCTCCCGAATCAACTGAATCAGAAATAATTACAGACCATACACTTCTACAGAGGATTCTCACCAATATGGCTAAAAATGCGCTGGAAGCTTCGGGTGAGAATGATACAATAACTATTGGCTCAAGTATCGATGAGGAATTTACAACCTTCAGTATAAACAACCCGGGGTATATCTCCAGGGAAACACAGCTTCAAATATTTGAAAGGGCCTTTTCCACGAAAGGAGTTGGAAGAGGACTTGGTACTTACAGCATGAAACTATTCGGTGAAAACTACCTGAAGGGCGATGTTGGGTTTACCAGTGATGAAAATCAGGGCACAACATTTTACATTAAGTTACCCGTTAAAATCACTGAGGAATAAATAGTTGACTCTCTAAAAAACCCGACATAAGGAGGGATGTTAGGGAGGAGATGCGATCCCAATAAGGAGACGTAATCCCAATAAGGAGACGCGATTCATCGCGTCTCTACTGCAGGATTTACATTGAAGACATCATTTCGTCAGTAACTTCCATGTTGTGGTAGACATTCTGAACGTCATCATCATCCTCGAACTTGTCGATGATCTTTAATATTTGCTGAGAAGCTTCTGCACTCAGCTCTTTTGTCTCATGAGGCATTCTCTGAAGTTCAGTGCTCTCTGGCTCTAAGCCCATCTCCTGCAACTTCTTTTGTGTATTATGAAATTCTTCAAGGGGAGTTGTGACCATGAAAGTATCTTCTTCAAGTTCAATTTCTTCCACTCCAACATCAATTAGCTCAAGTTCGAATTCTTCAGGATCCATATCGCCTTTCGGAACAGTGATTAACCCTTTTCTGTCAAAAAGAAAGGCCAGGGATCCATTTGTTCCCAGGCTACCTCCACATTTGGTGAAAATGGACCTGATATTACTTACAGTTCTGTTATTGTTGTCTGTCAGACACTCCACAAAAATGGCTATACCATGTGGCAGATATCCTTCGAAAGTTGTTTCCTGCCAGCTTGATGCATCCCTATCGGCCTTACTGATGGCTCTATCGATAGTATCCTTGGGCATATTCAAGCCCTTGGCATTCTGAATGGCTGACCTTAGCCTTGGATTAGCATCTGCATCCAGCCCTCCCAGTTGTGCAGATACTGTTATCTCCTTTATTAGTTTTGTAAAGATTTTTGCTCTTTTTGCATCTGCAGCACCTTTCTTGTGCTTAATAGTTGACCATTTACTATGTCCTGACATAATTATTCATTTTGTTTAAGGATAACACTTGTCATCCTGAACTTATTCCACGACAAAAATAGGAAAATGGTTCTATTTACAGAAATCCTATTTATAAACGTTGAGCATGGAGCGTTAAGCGTTGAACATTATACGTTGAACGTTGAGGGTTGAGCATTGAGCTATAGCTTATTTCTGTATAATTTGTACGCCACCGAATACTACATCTGCTTTGATGTGCAAGTATGCTGAATCCGGGTTATAAGAATCTGAAGTATAGTAAGTAGATCCGAATACAGCCGTATTCCCATCGGGCAGTTCTGCACCGGCAAAAACTGCATCAGCATCAATTTTTACGGGCATATCCCTGCGGATTTTAATCACTGATCCCCCGAATACTGTACTTATTTTTGCACGGAAAGTGCCCTGGCTCAGGTCTACATCCGTAAAATCATAGACCCCTTTTCCAAAAACAACACTATATTCTTTTCCCTTTTCAGGCGCATCATATACACGTTCATTAAATATGGTATCATGCGGCCCGACTTTTCCTTCAGGAAAGATGGTACGGCCCAGTAAAAACTTAAGACCTATTAAGATAAAGAAAACTCCGATCAGTACTTTAAATATCGGGAAATCGACATTAAAGACAACCTTGATGATGAGTGCGATACCTAGTATCAGTAATAATGCACCCCAAAATAAACCCATTCCCATTTTCATAATATTTTAATTAATAATGAACATACAATTTTTCGATACAAACATACGAAGGGGTTTTGTAGTGAAGTAGCATAAATCGGTGAGTTGTTGAGAAAAATCGGTAGGCGGCGGGAGAGGTAGAGAGGGTGACAAGGAGAGGGGGGGGTGAAAGGAAGAATTGCAAACCGTTTTGTCTTTTGAACTTCTTATCCCTACTTTTGCGTGATGAACGTGGAGCATTAAACGTAGAGCGTTAAAAGTAGAGCGTTAAGCGAATTCGATAAACGCTAAACACTCAACGCTCAACGAAACCAGAACTCTGAGATGAAACGCAGAGTAAACTAATTGATGAAGTATTTTATGAAAAAACTATACATAGAAACCTACGGCTGTCAGATGAATGTGGCAGACAGCGAGGTGGTGGTGGCGATATTGCAAAAGCAGGATTACGAGGTAACGGAAGTGATGAAAGAAGCAGACCTGATACTGGTGAATACTTGCTCAATAAGAGATAACGCGGAGCAAAGAGTAAATAAAAGGATCCAGGAGTTCGGTGCTCAGAAAAAGAAGAATAAGAACCTGGTAGTGGGCGTCATTGGCTGTATGGCAGAGAGATTAAAGGAGCAACTGCTAAGTGATGATAAATCTGTTGACCTGGTAGTCGGCCCGGATGCCTATCGGGAGCTTCCGGCATTGCTTGCAGAGGTGGAGAGCGGACAAAAAGGGATCAATACCTTGCTTTCGCTCGAAGAAACTTATGCAGACCTTAGCCCGGTGCGGCTGGATAAAAACCATGTTTCTTCATTCGTCTCCATCATGCGTGGATGTAATAATTTTTGCGCCTATTGCGTAGTACCGTATACCAGGGGAAGAGAACGTAGCCGGGATCCGGAAACCATTGAACGTGAAGTAAGGGAATTGCTTGAGGCGGGGTATAAGGAGGTGACGCTGTTGGGGCAAAATGTAAACTCTTATAATTGGTCCTCCACTGCGGAAAAAGTAAATTTTGAAGCATTACTGGAAAGAATAGCTAAAATATCTCCCCGTCTAAGAGTCAGATTCGCAACTTCACATCCAAAGGATATGTCGGATGAACTGCTGATTACCATGGCTAAATATCCAAATCTGTGTCGCGGTATTCATCTTCCTGTGCAATCTGGAAGTACCTCCGTACTAAAACGTATGAAACGCGGCTATACCCGCGAATGGTATATGAACCGTATTGAAGCTATTAGAAAATATCTTCCGGATGCAAGTATCTCTACAGATATTATTGCTGGCTATTGCGGCGAGACGGAAGAGGAACACAAGGAGACACTTAGCTTGATGGAATGGGTGGGTTACGACCTGGCTTTTATGTTTAAGTACAGTGAGCGGCCGGATACTTTCGCTGCAAAGAAATATGAAGATGATGTGCCGGAAAAAGTAAAAACCAGGCGACTCAATGATATCATTGCCCTGCAAGGAAAACTCTCCCTTGAAGGAAAGAAAAAGGACATCGGCAAAGAATACGAGGTACTGGTTGAGGGAACTTCTAAAAAATCGGCAGCACAACTATTCGGACGAACCAGTCAAAATAAAGTAGCCGTATTTACTTCCTGCGGTCAAAAACCTGGAGATTATGTGAGAGTGAGGGTGGATGATTGTACGTCAGCTACACTGTTGGCTTCGTTGGTGGAATGATATTGCTCTGTATGCCGACCCCTGATTGGAGGTTGAGAATTATTATTCGAGAAAACTGCATCGAAAATTCAATAACGAGCCGCGATTGTTAACACCTTACGCCTGATACCTCGCACCTGATGCCTGACTTTCAATCATCCAGTTCCATAATAATCTTTTCCCTCACCTCTAAACACTCACAAATAGGGAGTTTATCCTTTAACTGGGTAAGCTCAATGAGCTCCATCACCTCATCACTGACATTACAGATTTTGAACTCGGCAGACTTCGCCCTGGCAATTTCAGTAGTACGGATAAGTGTGGCAAATCCGGAACTATCGATGAAACGAACTCCCTGCAGGTTAAAGATCACCTTCCTGCCAGGCTCGCTTACAAGATCAGACAATTGCTGAAAAATTAATTCTGAGAAAAGAGTGTTTAATTTGTTTACCTGGAACAAAGAGACCAGGTACCGCCCATCTTCCTTCGCAATTTTTAACATATACGCATCATTGGTTAAATGTGTAATCCTCGCTACGAAAATAGAAATAGTTTTTTGTTTGATAATTATCCTACACGCGTATTTATTCACATATCCCCATAGTTTTACACAATTCTAAATAAGAAAAGGTCTTGATTATGTAGCAATACATGTGAATCCTATACGATAATCTGGACTTTCATCACATTAACAAGTAGAAAAGAGATGAAAAAAATCAGACTTCAAGAATGGGATTATTCATGGAATGGAACATATTTTGTTACAATTAATACCAAGAATAATATAAAGTATTTTGGAGAAATTGGAGATAAAGAAATGCAGTTAAGCACCTTAGGGAAAATTGTGAATGTCTGACCATTTGTTTAATCAACATCCTTTATGTCGAGGGAAAGCTCATCCAACTGCTCCTGTGCGATGGTGCTTGGTGAATCGATCATGACATCGCGGCCTGAATTGTTCTTTGGAAAGGCAATCACGTCACGGATGGAATCCAGTCCGGCAAATATCGCTACCCACCTGTCGAAACCAAAAGCTATCCCACCATGCGGCGGTGCACCATAACGGAAGGCACTCATTAAGAAACCAAACTGTTTCTGCGCTTCTTCCTTGGTGAAACCCAGGTTGTCAAACATCTTCTTTTGCAGATCTTCATCATGAATCCTGATGGATCCGCCACCGATCTCAACACCGTTGATTACAAGGTCATAGGCAATTGCCCTTACTTTACCGGGATCGGTAGTAAATAACTCTATATCTTCTTTATACGGACTGGTAAATGGATGGTGCATGGCGTGAAAGCGTTGGCTCTCTTCGTCCCACTCCAACAATGGAAAATCAACGATCCACAATGGCTTGAACTCATCTCCATCCATGTAACCAAGTTTTCTTCCCATCTCCAGGCGAAGCTCACTCAGGGCTTTTTGAGCCTGGGCCATATCTCCAGCCAATACCAACATCAAGTCGCCTGGCTTGGCTCCCATTAATTCTGCCCATGCCTTCAAGTCCTCTTCATTATAGAATTTATCTACCGATGATTTATATGTACCATCTGCATTATATTTAACATAAACCAATCCCTTAGAGCCAATCTGCGGTTTCTTTACAAATTCGGTAAGGGCATCAATCTGCTTCCTTGAATAATCTGCACAACCCTCTGCACAAATTCCACCCACGTATTCCACAGAATCAAAAACAACAAAATCTTTTCCGGAAACAAGCTCCTTCATCTCGTTGATCTCCATTCCAAAACGGATATCCGGCTTGTCGTTACCATATCTACGAATTGCCTCAACATAAGGCATCTTCGGGTATTTCCCATCTATCTCAACACCTTTGATTGTCTTGAACAAGTGATTTGACAGGCCCTCAAAAGTATCGAGCACATCGTCGCGTTCCACAAACGACATTTCACAGTCGATCTGTGTAAACTCCGGTTGCCTGTCTGCACGCAAGTCTTCATCCCTGAAACATTTCACAATCTGAAAATACCTGTCAAACCCGGCAATCATCATTAGTTGTTTAAAGGTTTGGGGAGATTGCGGAAGCGCATAAAACTGTCCGGGGTTCATCCTTGAAGGCACAACAAAGTCTCTTGCTCCTTCAGGTGTGGATTTAATTAATACCGGTGTCTCCACCTCCATGAATTTCTCATTGCTGAGGTAATTCCTGATCTCGATAGACATGCGATGACGCAGCTCAAGATTTTTTCTCACCTCGGCTCTTCTTAAGTCAAGATACCTGTATTTCATACGCAGCTCATCACCGCCATCGCTATCCTTTTCAATGGTAAATGGTGGTGTTTCTGAAGCATTCAAAATTTCCAAAGATTTCACATTGATTTCTATCTCACCAGTAGGCATATTCTTATTCTTGCTACTTCTTTCAGCAACAGCCCCTTCAACCTGGATCACAAATTCTCTTCCCAGCTTTCTTGCCTGTTTACACAATTCCGGCTCTGACTCCATATTAAAAACCAACTGTGTAATGCCATATCTGTCACGTAAATCGACAAATGTCATCCCACCCAGGTCGCGCGATTTTTGCACCCAACCACTCAATTTTACTTCAATTCCTACGTTCCCGATATTTAACTCGCCGCACGTATGTGTCCTATACATTGTTGAATAGATTATATTTGCACTTAATTAAATAAATATTCTGCGAAAATATAAAGAATTATCATAGCAACTATGGCATATCCACTCTTCTCTGACGAATATTTTATGAATGAAGCCATAAAAGAGTCCCAAAATGCTGAAAAACAGGGAGAAATACCTGTTGGAGCAGTAATTGTAAGCAACAACAGAATCATTGCCCGCGGTCACAACATGACCCAGCAACTTGAAGACGTAACTGCTCATGCTGAAATGATTGCCCTGACCAGTGCATCAAATTTCCTGGGATCGAAATATCTTGATGAATGTACACTTTATGTCACGCTCGAACCCTGCCTGATGTGCGCTGCCGCTCTCAAATGGGCCCACCTTGGCAGACTGGTTTTTGCTGCCTCTGATCCAAAGGAAGGATACCAATTAATTGAAAAGAATGTGCTCCACCCAAAAACAGAGCTCCAAAACGGCGTGTTGGAACATGAATGTTCTGCGATACTTAAGGAATTTTTTGAAAGGAAAAGGTAATTTGTAGAGACGCGCCATGTGGCGCGTCTCTACAAAACGGCAAAATGATTCATTCTTCCTCCACCCCAAATCCCGCCTTTTTCAAATCCTTCCAGAATCCGGGATAAGATTTTGATACTACCAGGGGGGCATCGATGCGGATTTCACCCAATACAAGTGCTGCAGGAACAAAAGCCATTGCCATGCGGTGATCGTGATACGTGTTGATTAGCGGATTCTTCTCCGGGTCACACCTTTTTCCGCTCCATTCAAGATATGATCCTGCAGGATCAGAAGTCAAAATAAATCCCAGTTTTTTCAACTCAGCCTGGAGCGCTGCGATACGGTCTGTTTCCTTAATTCTTAATGTTTGTGTTCCTGTAAATTTAAATGGGATGGCTGACATGCTAAGAATAACTGCCATGGATTGTACCAGGTCGGGTGAGTCGGTGAAATCATATTCAAACCGCCCGGGGATAATATTCGTAAATTTTTGAAGCGAAGCCGTTTTATTTTTAAACTCAGTTACAACGCCAAGTTTTTGAAATATATTCACCAGGTCACTGTCTCCTTGCAAACTATCTTTTTCCAGGTGGCAAAGAGTTATTTTGGCATGCAATTCAGGTAAGATCATTGCATACCAATAGGAAGCCGCACTCCAGTCTGATTCGACAGTGTAGCCATCAAGTTTATAGTTTCCCGGGGCAACCTTTATAGTATTTTCAGTCCACTTAGTCTCTGCCCCGTATTGATTCATTAAACTAAGTGTCATTTTTATGTACGCTGATGAAACAACATCACCTTTCAGTGTCAGCGCAAGTCCCTTTTCAAAGGTGGGAGCAACCATTAATAGTGCACTAATAAACTGGCTGCTGATATTCCCTTTTATATCAATCGCTCCGCCGCTCAATTTCTTTCCCTTTATTCCCAGGGGAGGAAAGCCCTTATTTCCAAGATAATTTATCTCAGCACCTAAAAGACGAAGAGCATCAACCAGGGGACCAATTGGCCGTTCCTTCATTCGGTCTGATCCTGTCAAATTAACAACACCTTCCCTGCAACTATAAAAAGCAGTAAGAAATCGCATGGCGGTGCCTCCGTGACCAATATCCTTCACTAAATCGACAGACTTAAGAGCGCGTTTCATCAATACTGTATCATCGCTTTCAGAAAGATTTTCAATACCAGAAGTATTTGCTGATAAGGCATGGATAATCAACAACCTGTTGGAGATACTTTTTGAAGCAGGTAAGCTAATTGTGGTATGTAAAGATCCTTTTGGTCGAGACACCTTATATATCATCTTTCAAAATTAGCAAAATCATCCAAAAAAATGTTTTATAACAAATGTATATCTACAATAAGATATTAAATTGCGCATCGAATTTTTACACCCCAATAACATGCTAGATTTTAACAATACCAAAACTGCTTTTATTATCAAATCGAACAAAGATTTGAAAAGAGCATTATTCATGTACAAGCTGATCTCTTATCCAACGCTTGTAAAGATTTTTAACCCTCTTATCAGAATTGCTTCAGCTATCCATTTTCCCATTAACTGGATTGTAAAGCCAACTGTTTATGCTCAATTTGTTGGTGGCGAGACGCTCCAGGAATGTTCTCCTGTAGTTGAGAAACTTAAGACTGGTAATGTATATTCCATCCTGGATTTTTCTGTAGAAGGAAAAGAGGAAGATGAAGATATTCAGCTTGCTCTTGAAGAGACACTCAGGGCGGTTGATTTCGCTGCAGCCAATGAGAATATCCCTTTTGCTGTATTTAAGCCAACAGCTTTTGTCAAAGACGAAGCCCTGGAAGTGATGAGTACTTCATCTGATCCTGATGCAGACAACATCAGGGAGGGGGAAAAGTTTCGTGACAGGGTTGACCAGCTCTGCGGTCGCGCCTTCAGCAAAGGCATACCAATTATGATCGATGCGGAAGACTCTTTTTACCAGTTGTTCATTGACAAAGTGGTTATGGAGATGATGGAGAAGTACAACAAAGAAACAGCCATCGTCTACAATACATACCAGATGTACAGGCATGACCGCCTGGAAAGACTGAAGAAAGATCATAAAGTTTCTGTTGATAATGGTTTCTACCTTGGAGCTAAGTTTGTTCGGGGCGCTTATATGGAGAGAGAACGTGAGCGTGCTAAAAAAATGGGTTATGAAGATCCTATTCAAACCGATAAGGAAAGTACCGACAGGGATTATAACCTGGCATTGAAATATACTGTTGAAAATATTGATCGGATTCATTGTTTTAACGGAACACATAATGAAGACAGTAGCATATATCTTACCAAGCTTATCGAAGAGAATAAGCTAGAGAAAGATGACAAGCGAATATGGTCATCACAACTGTATGGCATGAGTGAGCATATCAGCTTTAACATGGGAGCAGAGGGATATAACTCTGTAAAATATGTACCCTATGGCCCAGTCAAGTTTGTCCTGCCCTACCTTTTAAGGCGTGTTGAAGAGAACACATCCGTTAAGGGACAAACAAGTCGTGAACTCTCGCTTCTTAAATTGGAACGCAAGCGCAGGAAGCAATAGGTCATCCGGAAATTCGTACCTTTACATCATTGTATTTAATTGCAATGAAATGAAAATAGACAACCAACGTAATATTTACAGGATCTGGCTCCGGAAACTGACCATTACCATTATTTTTACATTGACCGTATTGCCTACTTTTTTTCTTGACATTCTGGATGGACCTGATGCCGTATTTACAAAATACCACCTTATAATAATCATTTCACTGGCATATATCATCATCTCGCTCATAGGTGTTTTCCGTAATCCTTATTATTTTCATTTTCACGACACAACTGACATGCTGATCATCAGGTTTTATCCTGTAGGTCTTTTCAATCATAAGAAAAATTCCATCGAAATTCCTATTCAGCATTTCGTAAAATTTGAAATTGAAAAGTTTTTCTTTGGACAGGAAAAACTTATTATCCACCAACAATACCGCCAAAAAGTGGCAAAATACCCTCCCATCAGTCTTTCCGCAGTGAATGAAGAAGACCGGGAGCGTCTCAAAGTTGTACTTACCAGGTATAGCAACCATTCGGCTAAGCTCAGGGACCGAAATTAAAATAATTCTGATTCTGTACGATATTTCAACTTCTCATCACATTAAGGAGTGAGGAAGAATGATTCATTAGCTCATTGACTCATTGACTCATTGACCCATTAACCCATTAACCCATTGACTCATTCCCAATGAAAGAAGAAGACCTGCTGTATACCATGGCACTGACCATGCTGTCAGAGATAGGAGCCATAACAGCCAAAAAACTCATTGCCTATATTGGCAGCCCGGAGGGTGTGTTCAGAGAGACAAAATCTTCCCTGGAGAGGATTCCCGGTATTGGTCAGCACCTTGCAGGAAAAATAACTCAACATAATATACTCCATAAGGCAGAGAGAGAGATCATCAGCATGAGCAAGGAAAGAATCTCTTGTATATATTATCAAGAACCAGAATATCCATGGAAATTAAAAAATTGTGACGACGGCCCGGTCTTACTTTTTTACCGTGGGCAAAATGATTTCAATCGCCCGAAAATCCTCAGTATCGTTGGCACCAGAGATGCGACACAATATGGACGGGAAAGTTGCAGATCCATCATAGCAGATTTGTCGACAAAATATCCGGATTTAATTATTGTAAGCGGACTGGCTTACGGGATTGACATTACTGCACATCGGGCTGCGCTCGAATACGGATTAGATACCCTCGCTGTACTGGCTCATGGACTAAACACTGTATATCCTTCAGTGCACAGGGAAACAGCTGTTAAAATCACAAAACAGGGTGCGCTGCTTTCTGATTTTCACTCTACCATTAAGCCAGAGCGAAATAATTTTCTCAGAAGAAACCGCATCATAGCAGGTTTGTCTGATGCGACTCTGGTGATAGAATCCGGCAAGAAAGGGGGATCTCTGATTACAGCAGAGATGGCTTCTTCTTATAGCAGGGAAGTATTCGCATTGCCAGGGAGATCAGAAGACCCTTTTTCAACTGGATGTAACCAGCTGATTAAAAAAAATATAGCCGCTCTCATTGAATCAGGTGATGATATTGAATTTTTTCTTAACTGGGAAGTATCACAGCCCGCCCGTGAAGCCCATGTCCAACTCAATATTGCTCTTTCAGAAGAAGAGCGTAGCATTCTTGAAATTATCCGAGATACACCCATAGCGGGACCGGAGATTATCAGTATTCGTTCTGGTTTTCAGCTGCATACAGTTGTTTCCTTGCTCCTGCAGATGGAACTCAGGAATTGGATAAGTGTGTTGCCGGGTAACAGGTATAAACTGAGTGTTAAACTACCATAACTAACCCGTCCTGCCTTGTCGGACACCATAAAAAAGGAGGGGAAATAAACCAATTTCAACACATAAAGCGGGAGAACTAATTTTTGCAAAAAAACCAAGCACCGCAAACCGCCTTACTTTCGTTCGCGAACACCCAACATTTTCCGTATAAATATATGTTTTATGACATACCTTAAACATGATATAAGACATGTTCTAAGAATCAGATAGTTATAAGTTTGTTACCTAATAATCTCCAAAAAAACAAATGCATATGGACCCGAAAGTAGAACAATTTATGGCGATGATCAAGGCGAAAAATCCAGCACAACCAGAGTTTCACCAGGCAGTGCACGAAGTAGCCGAATCATTGATTCCTTTTATCGAGGAAAATCCCAAGTACAAGCATGCTAAAATACTTGACAGAATGACTGAACCTGAACGGGTTATCATTTTCAGGGTTCCCTGGATAAATGATAAGGGGGAAGTTGAAATTAATCGTGGGATCAGGATTGAAATGAATTCAGCCATTGGACCATACAAGGGCGGTCTGCGTTTTCACCCAACTGTTAACCTGGGTATCCTGAAATTTCTTGCTTTCGAACAGGTACTCAAAAATAGTTTAACCACACTCCCCATGGGTGGAGGTAAGGGAGGATCAGATTTCGATCCGAAAGGAAAATCTGACAATGAAGTAATGCGTTTTTGTCAGAGCTTCATGACTGAATTATCAAGACATATTGGTCCGGACACAGATGTTCCTGCGGGTGACATTGGTGTAGGTGGTAGGGAGATAGGATACCTTTTCGGTCAGTATAAGAGAATAAAAAATGAATTTACAGGCGTTCTAACTGGCAAAGCCCTTGAATGGGGTGGTAGTTTAATTAGGCCTGAGGCAACCGGCTATGGTGCGGTATATTTTGCACAAGAAATGTTGAATATGAAAGGAGACTCTTTAGAAGGAAAAACTGTTTTGGTTTCCGGATCAGGAAATGTGGCACAGTTTGCCACACAGAAAGTCACTGAGCTGGGCGGAAAAGTAGTAACGCTTTCCGATTCAGCAGGATTCATTCATGATCCGAATGGCATTGACGAGGAAAAACTTGCCTGGGTAATGGATTTGAAGAATATCCGCAGGGGACGAATCAGTGAATATGCTCAGAAGTTCGGTTGTGAATATTTCGAAGGAAAGCGTCCATGGGAAATTCCTTGCGATGTTGCCTTCCCTTCAGCCACCGAAAATGAAATAAATAAGGAAGATGCTGAAAAATTGGTGAAGAATGGTTGTAAGGCAATTAGTGAAGGAGCAAATATGCCTTCAACACCCGATGCCATAGAAATTTATCAAAAAAATAAATTACTGTACGGTCCGGGTAAAGCGGCAAACGCAGGCGGAGTAGCAGTTTCAGGACTGGAGATGACGCAGAACAGCATGCGTTTGCCATGGAGCCGCGAAGAGGTAGACCAGAGATTGCATACGATCATGAAGAATATACATGCCACCTGTGTTGAATTCGGAACAGAACCAGGAGGTTATATTAATTATGTAAACGGCGCAAATATAGGAGGATTTGTAAAAGTAGCTAATGCTATGCTTGCGCAAGGCGTGGTATAGTTTAATTGTAGTAGTTAAATAGTCCGCTACATGCACACCTTAGGCTATCCCGGTATTAATACCAGGATAGCCTTTCTCTTGTTTTCAAACATATGAATATTACTTAAGCATAAGCCAAATGCTCTTTTTTGAAGAACTTAGAATGATTATGTTTGCAGCTAAATGAAAAACACAGTTTTTACTGATACACATACCCATCTCTACCTTGAAGAATTTGAGAACGATTGGGAAGAGGTGATTCAGCGATCCCTGGATTTAGGAATTACCAGATTCTACCTGCCTAATCTTAACAGTTCTTCAATAGCTCCAATGATGAATTTGTGCGAACGCTTTCCTGAAAACTGCTTTCCAATGATGGGTCTTCATCCCACTTCAGTTAAAGCAGATTATAAGAAAGAGCTGGATGTGGTGGAACAGCATTTAAACAACAACAGTTATGCAGCCATCGGTGAAATCGGCATTGACCTGTATTGGGACAAAACTCACAAGAAGCAGCAGACAGAGGCATTCGTGACCCAGCTGGAGTGGGCGAAGCAAATGGATATGCCTGTGGTTATTCATTCAAGGGAATCTTTCAAGGAGATTTTCGCAGTCATGGATAAAGTATGTGATGAAAGGTTGAGAGGCGTTTTCCATAGCTTCGCGGGAAATCTTTTTCAGGCGGAAATTATCCTGAGATACGGGTTTCTGGTCGGCATCAACGGAATTGTCACATTTAAGAATTCAGGGCTCGACAAGGTTGTGGCCGGGATTGATCCTGAAAAGATTCTCATCGAAACCGACGCTCCTTTTCTTGCCCCAGTTCCACACAGGGGAAAAAGAAATGAAAGTTCATATGTAATCAAAGTAGCTGAAAAAATTGCTGAAATTCATGCCCTGGAACTATTAGATATTGCAAAGATAACCACCGAAAACGCATTAAATTTGTTTAAATTATCGTAAGTCGGCATGCGAAACAAAAAAGCTATACAAATAATTTATACTGGTGGAACCATCGGAATGATGAAAGATCCAAAAACAGGATCATTAATACCCTTCGATTTCAGCTCGGTTGAAGAGAGCATTCCGGAACTGACCAAATTTGGTTATGATATTGACTCAGTACAATTTGATCCAGCGATAGATTCTTCAGATATCCACCCCGGATTCTGGAAACGTATTGCAGACACCATTGAAAAGAATTACGATAATTATGATGGATTTGTAATTCTTCACGGTACGGATACCATGGCTTATTCGGCATCTGCGCTCAGCTTCATGCTTGAGAATCTTTCTAAGCCGGTCATTTTTACAGGTTCACAACTCCCCATTGGCACATTGCGCACAGACGCAAAGGAAAACCTCATTACCTCTATTGAAATTGCCGCTGCCTACGAAAACGGAAATCCAATTGTACCGGAGGTGTGTATCTATTTTGAAAGTAAATTATATCGGGGCAACAGGACCACCAAGGTAAATGCAGAACATTTCAATGCATTTCAATCGGCCAATTATCCCTACCTCGCCAAAGCCGGTGTGGACCTTGTTTATAACAGGGAGTTTGTAAGATATCCAAAGAGCATTGAGCCACTAATCGTTCACCGTGCATTTTCAGATCAAATAACAATCCTTAAACTATTTCCTGGTATCAACAGGAAATATATGGATACGATCCTCAGCATTGATAACCTGAAAGCGGTGATACTTGAAACCTATGGTTCCGGAAATGCTCCATCAGAAGATTGGTTCATAAAAAGAATAAAAAAAGCTGTCAACAGGGGAATAATTCTATTGGATGTAACACAATGCAACAGGGGAAGTGTTGAGTTGGGAAGATACGAAACCAGCAGATCTCTGTTAGAGGTTGGTGTTGTTGGCGGATATGATATTACTACAGAAGCAGCTGCGACCAAATTAATGATACTTTTAGCGCAAAATTTGGAACCAACAGAGATTAAAATGCTTTTAAATAAATCTCTGAAGGGAGAAATAACCCTTCACTGATAGAAATTTTATTTTTTTTTTGTAATTTGCGCGGCGATTACCTACTACACTAGACATATTAGAGAATCGAATGTTCTTAAATTTATTTGAGAAAAATTCCGCAGAGTTAGAGAGGAATCTAGGGAACTACTCGGAGAGATGCAGGAGTGGTTTAACTGGCACGCTTGGAAAGCGTGTGTACCTCATAAGGGTACCGGGGGTTCGAATCCCTTTCTCTCCGCTTTTTATAATATTGGATTTATTAAAAACGTTTAAATACTAAAGTTTAACAAACAAGAACAACAATGAAAAAACTATTTGCATTAATAGCAGTTTTCGGGATGCTTATGATGGGAGCATCTGTCTTTGCACAGGACGAAGGAACTGAAACCCCTGTCACGGAAGACACCACTCAGGTTGCTACTGAAGATGTCGCGGTGGAAACACCTGCTACTGAGGAAGTTGTTGCCGAAGTAGAAGAAGAAAGTGGATTAAGTGTATTACACACTAATTTAAAGACTAAATTTATTGAAGGTGGTGCTGGATTTATGGGCGCTGTTCTCCTAACACTTATTTTTGGTTTAGCACTGGCTTTTGAAAGAATCATTTATTTGAGTCTGGCTTCAACCAACACCGATAAACTTCTTCTTGCTGTTGAAGAAGCATTGAATGATGGTGGCATAGATGCTGCAAAAGAAATCTGCCGAAACACACGCGGGCCTGTTGCCAGTATCTTCTATCAAGGACTCGACCGCGCAGACCAGGGTATTGAGGTGGTAGAAAAATCAGTTGTTTCCTACGGTAGCGTGCAAATGGGATTACTGGAGAAAAATCTCTCATGGATCTCCCTCTTTATTTCTGTGGCCCCTATGCTTGGTTTTATGGGTACAGTAATTGGTATGATCGACGCATTTGACCAAATTCAGATTCAGGGTGATGTATCACCAACTGCAGTTGCGGGTGGTATTAAAGTCGCATTGATTACAACTGTAACTGGTTTGATTGTTGCGATTATATTGCAGTTTTTCTATAATTATGTTGTTTCCAAAATTGATGGTATCGTGAATAAAATGGAAGACTCTTCCATCACACTGATTGATTTGCTGGTAAAACAAAATCTCAAAAAATAAAATAACAAGCTATGGCTTTTTCAAAAATATCATCTATCATACTGTATGTGGTAGGAGTCCTCTCCATCGTGATTATGTTGTTCTTCTATATTGCACCGAATACGGTAAATATGAATGAACTGGAATTACGCGTTGAAGAATTGGCATCAGCTCCTGACATGCAGCCTATGGTTGCCCCGGTTGTTGATAGCGTAGCTGTTGACTCACTGGCTGCTACGGATGAAACGATAGCTGAAGCAGATTCAGCTGCCGCTCCTCCTGTAGTGGAAGAAGTAGAACCTATTAAAACAGCAACTGTTGAGAAAATTAATCTTAGAGATCATATGACAGGCTGGGAGTTTCTGGTATATAACCGTATCAACTTCTCTCTTGGCTGGGCATATATTCTTCTTTTACTCACCGCCCTTGCAGCTGTTTTGTTTCCTGTAATCAATCTGGTTACAAACGTGAAAGCGTTGATAAGAACATTGATAATTCTTGCAGGCGCAGCAGTACTTATACTTATTTCATATTTTGTACTTGCTGTTGGCACACCAATTAACATCGTCGGATACGCCGGTACTGATAATTCAGATCCTGGCGTTCTGAAAATGGTAGGTACCAGTCTGTATTTAACTTACATCTTGTTCGGTGTAACCCTTTTATCAATACTCTATTCCGAAATTGCTAAATTATTCAAATAATATATCCGGATCCCGATCTAGCATCGGGCTCCATTAAATAAGATACCTAATGGCAAAAAGAGAATTACAAGAGATTAATGCAGGATCAATGGCTGACATTGCCTTCCTGTTGCTGATCTTCTTCCTGGTTGCCACCACCATGGACATTGATACGGGTATTACCAGACTTCTTCCTCCTATTCCTGAGAAGGATCAGGTTGACCAGGTCCAGATTAATAAACGTAATATTTTGGTTGTTCTGATCAACAGAACTAATCAGCTCATGGTTCGTGGAGAGTTTGGAACTCGGATTGATGAGTTGAAAGACATCACCATGGAATTTTTTACCAATCCAGGAAACAATCCTGACCTTCCGGAAAAAGAAATTAAAGAGGTTAATTTCCCACCTGGAAGCTCAACATTACTACCAGCTGATGGCGTATGGAGAGGAAATGTGTCAAAAGGAGTGATATCACTTCAAAATGACCGTTCAACTACATATGGCACATACCTGTCGGTTCAGAACGAACTTGTAGCTGCTGTTAATACACTTAGAAATGATTTTTGTAAGCAATATTTTGATAAAGAATATGATGAATTGAATGAAAGTAATCCTATCGAAAAGGATATCAAGGACGGTATCAGAAAAATTTACAAAATGAACATCTCGGAAGCTATACCAAAAGATATAGGAGGGCGAAAATAATGGCAAAATTTAGTAGAACAAAAGGTAAGGGTGCACCGAAGATTAATACTTCGTCTCTACCTGATATTATTTTCATGCTTCTCTTTTTCTTCATGGTGTCAACTACTATGAGAGAAACAGAAGTTTTTGTAAAAGTTAAAGTGCCGGAAGTAACAGAAGTAAAAAAACTGGAACAGAAATCACTTGTTAGCTATATCTATATAGGAAGACCTTCAAGGAGTTTGGAAAGTGTCTACGGTTCAGAGCCTATGATCCAGTTAAACGATAAGTTAGTAAATGTTGAAGGAATCCCTGCTGATGAAGTTCAGGATTTTGTGCTGTCTGAAAGGGAAGCTATGGCAGAAGATCAAAAAAACAAAATGGTAATTTCATTAAGGATCGATAGTGATATTCCTATGGGTAAGGTGGACGATGTGAAGCAAGCGCTCAGAAAGGCAAAAGCTTTGATCATCAACTACTCTGCACGTAAAGACTATAGTAATAAAGGAAGATAAATCACAACACTCTTATACTAAAAAAGCCGTCTCAATGAGATGGCTTTTTTTTTATCCCGGATTAAAACCCTGGGCTCATGTTCTGCGATTCTGGGCAACTGAATTGGTCCGTACGCATGTCAGGATCGCTCATTCATTTTTTACGCTCTTTTATTTTAAAAGTTTCCCTGTAGTTAAAGGCCGATCTGGCCACCAGGAAAACTATTGCACACAAGATCATTCCAATGGCCAGGTATATAAACATCCCGGGAAGCTCAATAGCTGCTATTAATGAAAGAATAAATAATACAGCGGTAGTTATTCCGGATACGATAGCCATCTTTCGGATAAATTCATCAGATAGGTTCATTATTCTCTCTCTTTATTCCTCATCCACTACAAGCTTATACCCCTTACCATGCACATTGATAATCTGAACAGAAGAATCTGGCCTCAGATATTTCCTAAGTTTAGTTATATAGACATCCATACTTCGCGCATTGAAGTAATTATCGTCGATCCAAATGGCTTTAAGTGCAAAATTTCGCTCGAGCACCTGGTTCATATTATTGCATAACAGCTTCAGTAGATCAGATTCCTTGGTTGTCAATTTTTGTGTAATATCACCCTCCCGTAACTCCTGCTTCTTCGAATCAAAGATAAATTTTCCAACGGTCCACTCCCGCTGGTCTATTCCTTTGCCTCCTTTTGTCCTTCGCAGAATGGCCTCTAATCTGAACAGCAGCTCCTCCATGCTAAATGGCTTAGTGATATAATCATCTGCACCCAATGAGAAACCTTCCAGTACATCATCCTTCAGGGACTTCGCAGTTAAGAAGATAATGGGAATGGAATTGTTGAGCATCCTAATCTCCGAAGCAAGTGTGAATCCATCTTTAATAGGCATCATTACATCGAATATGCAAAGGTCATAATGATACTGCTCAAAATAGCGAAATGCCCGTTCACCATTCGTTACCCAATCGGTTTCATAATTCTTGGCCACTAAATACTCCTGTAGAAGAGAACCAAGATTTTCATCATCCTCTGCAAGCAGAACTCGCGTTTTTAATTCATTCATCGCTATAAATTTTATTCTATTTTATCAGAAGCCGATCATCCCAATATATACGCGGAAACAGATCAACGCTGATTATTTTCTGAACATAATGGAATCTTAAGATCAAATTGAGTTCCATTTCCCAGCTCACTGGCACAACTTATGGTTCCCCCATGTTGTTCCACAATCAGTTTTACGTAACTCAAGCCCAATCCAAACCCCCTTACATCGTGTACATTTCCCGTTGAAACACGGAAAAATTTATCAAAGATTTTTTTCTGATTCTCTTTACTTATTCCAATACCATTGTCTTTTATACTAAACCTGAAGATTGATTCCTCAATGTACGATTTTACCTTAACCACCGGCAATTCCGGGCTGTATTTTACAGCATTATCGAAGAGGTTCGTAATTACATTGGTCAGGTGAACCCTGTCCCCGGATACAATACTTTCATCAGCTTCCAGCGAACATTCCATCTTCCCCTTATTGTTCTCCAATTGCAACTTGAAGTTCTGCACCACCGTAGATATAAGATCATGCATATCCACTTCGCTTTTCTTCAGGATCAAATGTCCCTGGTCGAAAACAGCCATTTGCAGCACTTTCTCAACCTGGTAACCCAATCTTTTACTTTCTGTCTGTATAATCCGCGATATATTATCAGTATTCTTTTTATCCGGAGAAATAGACTTATCATTCAGCATTTGAGAAGCCAGGCTGATTGTTGAAATTGGAGTTTTCAATTCGTGCGTCATGTTATTAACAAAGTCGTTCTTTATCTCCGAAAGCCGCTTTTGCCGGTATATAACATAAAGTGTAAAAGAAAAAATAACAACAATAACCAGGGTTAGAATCATGGATAAACTCGCTAGCATACCAATCGAGCCCTTAACCATTTCCCGTTGTCCGGGAAAATAAATATAGAGGTAGGTATTCTTTTCGTGAAGCTTATCACTCAATAAACTTGTTCGATAAATGTAATGATCTGTTCTCTTATCAAAATGATCAGTTAAATAAACCTCCATCTTATTGTTCTCCAGGATAGCGTATTCATATTCGAGATCAATGCCTCTGTCTAATAAATTACTAATCAGTATTTTATCAAATTGTTTTTTGTCAATTCTCTGTTCAAAAGAAATCTCCTCAAGAAGCATTTTCTTCATTACTTTTTTTACCAGAATCTCCTGTTCCAGGAGAGATTTCTCTATTTTCCTGATGTCTATGCCGCCTTCAACACCACTAAGAAAAATGGTATCACTGCCTTTTTTTCCCTTTTGAGTTACTACAAAGATCGTGTCATTGATAAGCTCAATCTTCTGCTCCATATACTTCTCACCCTCCGGCAATATAAGCGGTACATCCAACTTCTCATTGTCACCCTCAAGATATATAGAACCTTTTTGATCGTCATCTACAATTACATTCCATGTAACTTCCTTATTCTCATCTGCTTCTTCATCCTGGATAATCTTTTGCATATGATCAGAAGTATAGTAACTCTCCAGCTGCCTTGACACGTCCGCCAGCGTATTATTAACCAGCTGCTTGAACTGCTTTTCCTTTAAATCAGCTGCACTCTTTATCCAAAAAATCTGAAGTAATATCAGACCAAGCATAGCCAGGCTCAAGGCAATAGTTAATATCCAAAGTATTCGTTTACTCATATCACAAAGATAGAACTACTTATTCATGTAAAATCAATGGTTTAACAATCTTTAACATCTGTTAAATCTTACTAACTATATTCTGTCGTAGATTTGCTTCAGAACATATTAAAACATCTATCAATGAAAAAACATTTACAACTAAGCGCTATTCTTCTGGCAATGGGTGTATTCCTTTCTGCCCAGGAAACGACAGAAGTATCTGTTAAAGTCACCAAAGATGGCAAGGTAGTAAAAGATACTACCTATACATTTGATGATGTTAAAGAAGCTAAAAATGCAGTACACATGTTGGAGGCAATGGAATCAGATGACCTGGATCTCTATTTTACTGATTCAAACAAACATGATATCCATATGGATAAAGATGGGAATATCAAGAAACATGCTAAACATGTAGTTTTCATTTCAGAAGATGGGCAGAAAGTGGAAAAAGTTGATGGAAGTAATATGAAAGTGATTGTAAAAGAAATTGAAGATGGTGATTTTGCTGGTGGGAAGAAGAAAGTGATGAAAAAAGAGATTATCGTAATCAGTGATAGTGAAGAAGGTGAAGATATTGAATGGACCATAATTGAAGATGAAGACGGGGAAAACGTGGAAGTAATTGTAATTAAGAAGAATAAAGACAGTGATGAAGATATTAATGTCGAGCTTATAATGAAGGAGAAGCAGGAAAAGAAGATGAAGGAAGAGAAGCCGATGAAGAAAAAAGTAAAAAAGGAAAAATAGATAGAGTTTTAGGTTTAGGTTTAGGGTGATTCAAAGGTCGTTCACGAAAGTGAGCGGCCTTTTTTCTTTACAGCTAATTGAATATATTCGCTTAGTATTATTCATCCTTAAGTAAATAGTAACTACTTAATACAAGAGTGCAACTAAATGCGATCTTCGGAAGCCCATAAGATCCTGGGGATAAAATCTGGTGCAAGCGAAAAGGAAATAAAAAAAACCTTTCGGAAACTGGCATTGAAGTATCATCCCGACCACAACAAGGCCAGTAACGCTGAAGCGAAATTTCAGGAAATCGCAATGGCGTACCATTACCTTCTTGAAGCAGACGAGGATGAAGGAATGGCTGACTATGTAAGCAGAGCTGCAGCCAATGATATTGTCCGGAAGGAAAAACAAAAAGTACGGGAACATGCTGAAAGGAAGCGAAGAAAACAGAGGGAGGCGGAAGAGCGTTTTAGAAAGAGTGAGCTCTATGACGTACTACTCTTACTGAAGTATATATTCAACGGCTCGCTCCTTATTTTTAGCTTCGCTGCGATTGTTGCTCCATTTGTTCTGGCAATTGTAATAGAGCCAGTTGTTCTTGCTGCTACCATCTATTTTGTCATTATAGGAGCATTTCTTCTTTGGTATATTTACGAAAGAAGGAAGACCTGGTTTAAATTGGGGAAATTCAACACAACCCGGGAAAAACTATTGAATGCATTTCGAGTACCTGATGAAAAACCATCCAGTGATTTTTGCTGTTATGCCCCAAAATTACATGCCAGTGGTTCTGCATACACCATTGATTTGATCAAAATACTGGATATAAAAGTGTCCTCATCCGGGGCCATGAATCATGAAGCTAAATACAAGCGAAAAGTAAAAAAAGTAGTTCTTCCACGAAGTGCTAAAGCCCAATTCTGGCACAGGATGAGCTCATTTATCAAACTACTGACTATCCTGGGTTTCACACTGTTCTTTCCAGTAAGTAGTATCTTATGGCGACTTATTGCCGGACTATTTTTCGGAGGATTGTTCTCCATAGTCGTATTGAAATTTGTCAGCGTGAAATCCAAGACTTCTTACCTGTTTACTTATGCTTTAATTTTTAAAGCAATGATTTGGATTGGGGCCCTGCTGAGTATAAGTTATTTTGGCCCGGGATTTAACATCAGCATATCTGGCTATCTCCTTCTTGTGCTTGCCGGACTGTTTTTTCTCCTTGACATGCTTTTTGATCTTATTTTCGGACTCTTTCCTTTTTACAAAAAGATGCAGGGACCTGTTCTTCCCCAGGGAAAAGTACTTCGTTCACTATACAGAGATGGATATCAAAATTCCCAGGAGTTTCCGATTTATTCGGTTCTGTATCCTTTGGTGCGTTGGCTTTTTTAGGATTTACCAGAGCTGAAGCCGGTCTTTTTCCTTCACCCTGCCAAGGTCAACAGGAACGCACAAACGTATCGCATCAAGCGAATTCAAGCGATTTACCAGCACAGAAATATCATCCTGGACAAGATCACCCTGTATATGGAGGAGAAAATCAATGTTTTTCAGATCAGCAAGGAAATGACCTGTGCCACATCGGTTTCCTATAATACGATATACAAGCATGGAATTTTCATCGTCGAATTGAAACAAGGAAAACTCCTGGTCTTCATTCAATTTCTTATGAAATATTACCAGGTTATCTGTTTTTAAAAATGACATCCTAAACTGGTCATTGATTAACCAGCATAGTTTATAATCCGGCTCATCAGTCGAGATACCCAGGAGGCAATAATTCTCCTCCATGGAAACAGATAATTTATGTTTTTTCCTATTCAAACTTAATGTTTTGTTAAGGTAAATTTAAGGAATTGGAAAATTATTTAGAAATGCTGTTTAACGCAACTTTTGCTGCCTGTTGCTCAGCTTCTTTTTTGGAATTTCCCCTTCCTGATCCAAGTAGCTCCTCATTGAGCATAAGGTTCGACATAAATACCGGAACCTTATCTTTGTCCTTCCCTTCTTCAAAACTCTTAAAAACAATATCCTGTTTATTCTTCTGGGCCCATTCAATGATTTGACTCTTGTAATCAGAATCTTTCTCTGCCAGTTTACTAAGATCAATATGTCTCTTCACCATTCTTTTCCTGAAAAACTTCTTTGCTTTTGGGAATCCCCGATCGAGATAAATAGCTCCTATCAATGCCTCTAAAGCGTTGCCATAAAGATGTCTTGAAGTGTTTTCCGGGTGTGAGCTGGAGGTAATCATCATTGGAATTCCCATATTAATGGCAGTGGAATCTAATTGTTTCCGTTTGACAATCCTGGCCCTGAGCTTGCTCAAGAAACCCTCATCACTGGTTTCAAATTTCAGGAAAAGAAATTCTGCCACTATGGCTCCTAACACAGCATCGCCCAGGTATTCTAAGCGCTCATTATTGATCCTGTTTCCATTGGTCAATTTTACCGATGCTGACTTATGGGTAAAAGCCTTTTTGTATAAAGAAATTTTTGCAGGCAAAAATCCCAGTATACGGACTAAATTGAAAAAGAAATCCCTGTCTTTGTGAAATAGATAATAAACAATGTTGAAGATTCCCTGCAACATTTATTCATCGTATTTTCTGAATACAACTGATGTGTTATGACCTCCGAATCCAAATGTGTTGCTTATACCCACTGTAATATCACGCTTCTGGGCAACATTTGGTGTCAGATTCAATTTAGGATCAATTTCAGGATCTAATGTTTTAAGGTTGATTGTTGGAGGTGCGATACCATTTCTTATGGCAAGTATAACAACTAATGCTTCAACTGCTCCTGCAGCACCAAGCAAGTGTCCTGTCATAGATTTTGTTGAGCTGATATTCATCTCATACGCATGCTCACCAAATACTTCTTTAATCGCTCTTGCTTCAGAAATATCCCCTAATGGAGTTGCAGTACCATGCACATTTACATAATCTACATCCTTAGGATCAATCTTTGCTTCTCTAATTGCATTTTTCATCACAAGTTTAGCTCCTCGTCCTTCCGGGTGCGGTGCTGTTAGGTGATAAGCATCTGCAGAAAGGCCGCTACCAATTAGTTCCGCATAGATATAAGCACCTCTCTTCCTGGCATGTTCCAACTCTTCAAGAATGAGTCCACCACCACCTTCACCAATAACAAAACCATCCCTGGTTGCGTCGAATGGCCTGGAAGCAGTTTTATACTCCTCATTATTTTTCGACATGGCCTGCATGGAATTAAATCCACCAATGCCAACTGGTCCGGCTGCCGCTTCAGAGCCACCTGCAATAAACAGGTCAGCATGGTCAAGCCGAATCAGGTTAAAAGCATCAATAAGTGCATTTGTAGATGAGGCACATGCTGACACGGTACCATAATTTGGTCCCTGGAAGTTGTACTTCATTGACATCATTCCTGCTGCGATGTCTGAGATCATCTTAGGAATAAAAAAAGGGCTAAACCTGGGAACTTCATTGCCCTCCAGGAAGCCCTTAATTTCTTGCGTAAATGTCTCGATCCCCCCAATACCTGACGCCCAGATAATACCTGCACGTTCACAGTCAATATCCGCATCAGCCAAACCAGCTTGCTGGTATGCCTGGTCAGCGGCAATTAATCCATATTGGGCATATGGATCCATTTTACGAGCTTCCTTGCGATCGAAGTAATCCAGCGGATCATAATCCTTCAGATGGCAAGCAAACTTAGTTTTAAAATTTTCTGTATTGAAACGGGTAATTAGCTCAGCTCCGCTGACTCCATTTACCAAGTTTTTCCAAAACTCGTCAACAGTTTTACCAATTGGAGTCAAAGCCCCCATACCAGTTACAACAACTCGTCTCATTTCAAAACATTTTTACGCGTTCTTACTTGGCGTTCTCTTCGATATACTTTGTTGCTTCACCAACAGTGCTGATGTTTTCAGCTTGATCATCTGGAATACCAATATTGAATTCTTTTTCGAATTCCATAATTAGTTCCACAGTGTCAAGAGAATCTGCTCCCAAGTCATTTGTGAAGCTAGCTTCTAAGGTTACTTCGTTCTCATCAACACCTAATTTGTCAACGATGATTGCTTTTACTCTTGATGCAATGTCAGACATGACTAAAATTTTTAATTAATACTATGTTATTTTTTCAAGTTGCAAAGAAATAGAAAAATTCGACTATTTTCAAAAAAAAAAGAATTTTCTTAGTAAAAATATATAAACAAAATAAGGTAAATTTACTATAAAATCTAATAAAATATCAAAGTATAATTCTGAATATGAATAATATAGCAGTCTTTGCCTCTGGGTCAGGCACCAATGCTGAAAATATCATAAGATTTTTTCGACCGGGTAAAAATATCAATGTGAAACTCATTGTTTCAAATAAGCTCTCGGCAAAAGTTCTTGAGCGGGCAAAAAATCACAATATAGCCCATAGTGTATTTACACGGGAACAATTCTACCAATCTGATAATGTGTTACTTGAACTGGATCGATATGATATAGACTTCCTGGTCCTTGCTGGCTTTCTGTGGATGGTACCTGAAAATCTTATCAAGAAGTTTCCCTATAGAATTATAAATATTCATCCTGCCCTCTTGCCAAAATATGGCGGTAAAGGGATGTATGGATCCAAAGTCCATGAAACGGTAATTGCTAACAAGGAAAAGGAATCCGGAATTACCATTCATTATGTCAACGAACGATACGATGAAGGAAATATCATTTTCCAGGCCACCTGTCCGATTGCTGAAGGGGATACAGCAGAAATGCTTGCCTCAAAGATTCATAAGCTGGAGTATGAGCATTTTCCGAGGGTGATTGAGGAGGTGGTGGGAAAAAGGGTTTAAGGGTTAAATGGGTTAATGAGTTAATGGGTTAATGGGTTAATGGGTTAATGGGTCAATGGAGCTCATACCTTACAAAGGCGATTTTTTTAGAGTCGGGTGACCAGGAAGGTACATTGATGGTGCCTTGTCCGCCGAATAATTGCAACATCCTTATTGGGTGGGTGATCTCCTGCATCAATGGAAGAATCATAGGAGATATAAACCAGCCACTGATTATCCGGGGAGGAATTACTGCGGGAACGGGTGATTATTTGCGGAATCTATGAAGACGTGTATCTCTATGTTCGCCTTAAAAAGGATTAGTAGTTGTTAAAATTTAAGGTTTTTGTCAACTCTCAACGCTCAACTTTCAACTCTCAACTCATTTATACTATCTTTGTACCGCTAATTCAGAGCGTATAAATGAATCTATTAAGAAACTTCAGTATCATAGCCCATATCGATCATGGGAAAAGCACCTTGGCAGACAGATTGCTGATGCTCACCGGGACCATTTCCGAAAGGGATTTTCAGGACCAGGTACTTGATGATATGGACCTGGAGCGAGAGAGGGGAATAACCATTAAGAGTCATGCCATTCAGATGCAGCACACTTACCAGGGCAAGGAATATACGCTGAATCTTATCGACACCCCGGGTCACGTTGATTTTTCTTATGAAGTATCAAGGTCCATTGCCGCCTGCGAAGGTGCATTGCTTATTGTTGATGCCACACAGGGGATTCAGGCACAAACCATCTCCAATTTATACATGGCCATTGAAAATGACCTGGAGATTATTCCTGTGCTGAATAAGATGGATATGGAAAGCGCCATGCCTGATGAGGTAAAGGACCAGATTGTTGACCTGATTGGCTGTGAGCGTGAAGATATCATTGAAGCCAGTGGAAAAACAGGCCAGGGTGCAGAAGAGATCCTCGAAGCCATCATCAATAGAATTCCATCTCCAAAAGGAGATCCGGAGGCACCGCTTCAGGCCTTGATATTTGATTCTGTATACAACTCTTTCAGAGGTATTTATGCCTATTTTAGGATATTAAACGGGACTATCAAAAAAGGTGATCTTGTCAAATTTGTAGCCAGCGAAAAAGAGTATTATGCTGATGAAGTTGGTGTGCTTCGGCTAAAACCTGAACCGCGAAAAGATTTAAGTGCCGGTGATGTGGGATATATCATTTCAGGTATCAAAACGTCGAAAGAGGTAAAAGTGGGCGATACAATTACCCATGTGAGCAGGCCATGCAATGAAATGATCTCTGGTTTTGAAGATGTAAAACCTATGGTATTTGCGGGGATCTACCCTGTTGATGCAGATGATTACGAAGACTTGAGGGCATCAATTGAGAAGCTCCAGCTAAATGATGCTTCACTGTCATTTATACCAGAGTCATCAGCAGCACTTGGTTTTGGATTCAGGTGTGGATTCCTGGGATTACTGCATATGGAGATCGTACAGGAACGACTCGACAGGGAGTTTGATATGGATGTGATTACAACAGTACCAAACGTATCTTTTACTGTACATACCACGAAAGGGGAAACCATCGAGGTACATAATCCTTCTGGTTTACCAGCTGTCACTCTCGTTCAGCAGATTGACGAACCCTATATAACAGCGCAGATTATTTCAAAGTCCAGTTTTGTTGGTTCTATCATGACGCTCTGCCTGGAAAAACGTGGTGTACTTAAAAACCAGGTTTACTTAACCAGCGATCGTGCTGAACTTACTTTTGAGATGCCCCTGGCTGAGATTGTTTTTGATTTCTACGACAAGCTTAAGAGTATATCCAAGGGATATGCCTCCTTTGACTATCATCCGGCCGGTCAAAAGAAAGCCGACCTGGTCAAGCTGGACATTCTCCTCAATGGAGAGATGGTTGATGCTTTATCAACACTCATGCACCGCAACAATGCCTATGATTTTGGAAGAAGAATGTGCGAAAAGCTAAAAGAACTCATTCCCAGGCAGCAATTTGATGTTGCCATCCAGGCGGCTATTGGTGCAAAGGTTATTGCCCGCGAAACTGTAAAGGCAGTGCGTAAAGATGTTACAGCCAAATGTTACGGTGGTGATATCACCAGGAAACGGAAATTGCTGGAAAAACAGAAAAAAGGTAAAAAGCGTATGCGCCAGGTTGGAAATGTAGAAGTCCCTCAGTCAGCATTTATGGCAGTATTGAAACTCGACTAAAACCCTGATGGAGTTTTTACAAGATCCAGGGTGCACGGCTATTTTACTTCAAACTTTCTGACAGTGCTAACTTTATTTCCCTTTTGAGTAATTCCTACAACTTTGATAATGTAAGTTTCATCTGTATCTGCAGTAAGAAAAGAGATATCTGCTGAGCTCTCTTTATTTAATTCAAGATGTGGATTCCAGAATAGTGTATTTCGCGTATCCGGTATATTCTCAGAATGAGAATCTTGCAGAACAAACAGGTCTTTTGTTTGTGACAGGAATCTGTAGTTCAAAAACTGTCCTGATTCAGGTAGCTTTATACTTGCAAAATCATTTTCCCTGGAGATAATATTAAGAATTCCTCCAAAAATAACTTCTCCCCGAACATAAGGAGATGTCACAACTTCAAATCTTGAAACTTTCTCAGGGTTTATTTTCGTGATCTCATCCAAATTATACACCCGAATGAAGTCTACCATAATTAAAGGAGCATGGATCAACATCTCCAGGTTAGTCCCATTAATTACTATTTTTTCAACTCCATCCAGTTTTCTGATCTTAACCGGCATAGCAAGCTCATAAAAATAATCTGGAATGGTAGGAAGCTCAATAAAATCATCAATATAAATTACCTGATCAGGTCTTCCGTAAAAGGGAATTGTATCATTATCCCTTCCTGAAACATGCTTTTCGCCCACATCATTGAGATCTCCATTAAAATACGTGCTGAGCTGTTCATTTACAGAAATTTTGTATGTGGAAAGTCTCTCTTCTACTGAAAATGTAAAACTTGGAGATGGTAAGGCTATATTTCTACTATAAAAGTCATTGTCAATGAATATCTCTGAATCAGGGCATTCATCAGCATAACTGATAAACAAATCGTAATTACCGAATAATTCCGGAAATGTAAAATTGAACCTACCCTCAGAATCAGATAATATTGGGTAAAACAAGTTGCGGTTTTCTCCGAATATGGACAAGCTTATATTGTCATAAAGATTACATTTTTCATCCGCTTTATGTTCCACTCTACCGGAAATCGTAATACCTAATGACTCCGCAGTGAATCTATTATCATTGTTGGCTCCTGCCTCAACTTCATTAAATTTCAGACTTTTATCAGAGACAGAATGCAAAGGGACTACTGAAATAATTGTATATAATATTGAATCCTGCCCGATAGCTTTTCCTTCAATATGAACATTCACTTTCTCACGATTTTCAAATTTATCAGCCTCAAGTGAAATATCAAAATAGTTTTCCGGTGGAATAGTATCAGTAAAAAATGCATCAAAGCTATCCGCCGGAAGCGATGCTATATCGTTAAGTTCATTTTTATGTGGATTAACAATTTTCAGGTAACAATAACTGATATGATTCAAGCATGAATTCCTCATTAGTTTAGTATATGCCCTCAAATAATAATTACCTGAAACCATCCCTTCAGGGATTACAATTGATCCTTTGCATTCCTGATCTTTCAAAGCAAACTTATATCCGATTATCTGTTCAGTCCCAGGTGTGATCAACTCTAAATAGAGAATCCTGCTTGCTTTAGCATGCTCTCTTCCCTGATAAAAAACTTTAGATGAAAAGTGAATAGATTCACCAGCTGCGTAGACCGTTCTGTCTGTAATCAACAATACACTTTCCATTGGTTCATTCTTATCCTGAGCCAGAATACTCAAGGAAAAAAAGTACAATATGAATATTAAATATAGTTTTTTCACGCGCTTAATATTCCTCTCATAATTAAATAATCTATTCAGGCCAATAGTATGGTTTTTCCAGGACACCACCCCGAGATGTACAATCAACACAAAAATCCTGTAACAGGTAAAAGCCCCCCTCCAACCATAAATATACGGGACCATCCTGATTACGAAGAAAAAAAATGAAAATTTCTACAAGATCTTCACATAGTGCGATTGTGGCCAGTGGTAAATCCTCCACCTCAGATATAAATTCTCTTTTCTCCTTTTTCCCGGCTACAAAAAAATACCCAAGCACTCTTTCATCCGGATCAGAGATGTTATACATATTGCCCTCTAATAGTTGCGGTTGTGTTTCATATAAGCCTCCATTTTCAACAACATTATCTTTAATTTTTTCAAAGTAATAATAAGCTGATTCAGATATGGCCAACTGCTTAAATAATATACTATACCCCATTACTAATTTAGTAGAAGTATTTAACACGCGGTGCAGGGGGAAATGACTATATGAATTGCCGCTAAGATTGCTGGTAGATATCGTGTAAACAGCTGTAGAATTTATTGTTTTCCAACAAATTGATTTTGAGAAATCGGGAGTTTCATACGTGATAAGATGTCTGTCAACCCAGATCCATTTAAGGGGATATGGTGATTTGTATTTCCAGGTCTCTTCAGTTTCAAATAAAATATTTCGTGAGCTTGTATTCTCCCCATCATAATCGATATAGAATTGAATCCCCGGAGTCAAGACATCCGAATCTTCAGTAGCAAAATCTTCAATGATATAATAAACAGAATCGATTTCCGGACAGTATCTCAGCGTATCATATTCAGACCTCAGTATTTCTCCTTCAGGAGTGATTATCTCAAGCATAAACGCTTTCCCTATACCGAGATGCTCTTTCTCTATATGTGCGATATATTCACCATCATCGGATTCCAGTGCCTGGAATACCATAGCATTGTCATCATATATCCTGACATCGCATCCCTGGACAGGGATTCTTTCCAGGTTATTAATCGCTGATGATTTAGAGATATATATGCTGTGAAATTCTTCGTAATCTGTCACCCTTCCATCTATAACGTATAAATCAATATCCTCAACAGCGATATCAGGTTTATACTCTTCGATACATGAACTCATTATCAGAGAGAATAGCAGCAGATATAAAAATGATTTAATGTGAGGCATAATTCCCAAATTTAAACAGCCATGTAGCAGTTACAAATGGTATGCCAATCACTGAATATTTATAACTCTTCATCACAGCTTTATCTAGTTGAAAATATACTGAATATGCATTATTTCTTCCTGTTACATTGTAAACGCTTAGCATCCATGAACTATGAATCAATTTGTTTTTCTTAAGGTTCCCCTCTAACGTCAGGGAAATATCTGTCCTAAAATAATCCGGGATTCTGTACTTATTTCTTTCAAAGTAATCAATGACAGAAATATTACCAAAATAATAGTTAGAAATCGGGTAAGTTACTGGCCTTCCCTGCTGATATGTTATTACACTTGATAATGTAATCCTTTTCGAAAAACTATAATTCAGCACCGCATTTATTACATTTGGAATATCATAATTTGATGAATATACATTACCATAATTTATCTGATTCCATGAATTTTCACCGTCGACTTCAACAAAGGACCTGGAATATGTATATGCTAACCAACCATTAAATCGGCCCGTTTTCTTCTTCAGTAAAAATTCGATGCCATATGACTCCTGATCTCCTTGTAAAACTGCAGTTTCGATGAGAGGATTCGAAAGAAAATCAGCTCCATCCTTAAATTCCGTGTAGTTACTGGTCTTTTTATAGAAAAGCTCTATAGAAGTTTCCAATTTTCCATCAAAAATATTTCTGAATATTCCTGCTGAAACTTGATTCCCTAAGGCCGGCTTGATATGATAGTCAGCCAATTTCCACTGTGTGTTCGGAGCAATAGCCACAGTGTTATTCAGCATAAACAGATTCTGACTCATCTGATTAAAGGCAATTTTTATCGTGCCATTTGGATCTGTTTTAAAATTTAAAGAGAGCCTGAATTCAGGAGACTTGTACCATTTTATGGCCTGATTATTCTGGAAAAATAAGGTGTCATTTATAAATGCCGCCTCCCTGGGTTGATCTTCATAATATGTATATATATCATCACTACCCAAAGGTGCAAACAAGGAATACCTGAGACCTGCAGTAATATCAAGCCAGCTGGTTACATCATATTTATCGGAAATATACAGAGCTGTTTCAAGTCCATTTTCCTTTCCGTGGTCAACAATCATACGCAATGATTCAACACCATAAGGCAGCACAGAACCCCTGTCAAGATTGTAGAGTATTCCATTAATACCAAAATAAAGGCTGTTTGACTCGTTGATAGTCTGTATAAAATCAGCCCGGAATTCATAGTGCTTAATTGAATATGAATGTTCATAAGCAGTTGAGACATTTTGCATATCTATCGTGCTGAATTTATACTGGGAAGCTATCATTGACATATTCACCCTAAAGAGGGAGTTAAAATCATGGTATAAATTTAGAGATCCTCCCCGATTAGAGTACTCATAACTATTGATATCGGAAAGGTTAAATTTATCATTACTGGTATAAACAAAAGCCGAGATGACCGAATTATCTGAATGCTTGTCTAAATAAAATGAGACATCATTGAAATTTGCACCACTTTCACTAATGATCGGATCATCAATTGCGGCTAGGATCCAATCAGAAAATGAAGATCTTGCACTTAAGAGCACAGAGCTTTTTTCTTTTACAATTGGACCTTCAATAGTCACTTTTGATGAGAATGGATTTGTTCCTCCGTGTATATTGAAATTATGCTTATTGCCCTGCTTTGTAGTAATATTGAAAACAGACGACAGCCGACCTCCAAATTCAGCAGGGATAAAACCCTTATAAATTGAAAAGTCCTTGATGATATCTGAGTTAAATGCCGGGAAAAAACCAAATAAGTGTGAAGCATTATATACAGGAACTCTATTGATATAAAATGCGTTCTGGTCAGAGCTTCCTCCACGAACATTAAGTCCGGAGGATCCCTCTCCTACATTCACAATTCCAGGAAGCATTTCTGATACCTTGATCACATCTTTTTCGCCCATCATCATAGGTATAGATTTGATCGCATCTAACGAGATTTTTTCGAGTCCAGGATCCTTTCGCTTTATATCCATCTGCCGATCTCCGAATATCACAGCCTCCAGAAGAGATACTGTAGCCTGCTCCATTTTTACAGAGATCCTTCCATTGGAATAAACATTGAGATAACATTTTCTTGGCTCATAGCCCATAGAGGAAAACTGCGCATTATAGTTACCCCTTGGTAATACTATTGCAAAATATCCGTGCAGATCACTTGCAGCACCACTCTTGGTCTCCTCAATATATACGGTAGCACCTATTATTGGCTCTCCATTATCCATATCCAGTATTTTTCCTGAAATACGAATTTTACCACTCGAGTGAATATTTTTATCGCCAACATCAAATGTTGCCATTACATCCGACTTCCTCCCCTGAATATACCGGTCCTCGCTTTTAGTGTTTAAAATATCCTTTGCATCACCACGTTCAGCTTCTTCCTTTACATAAATGGGAATTTTCCTGATTAGATTTTCATTGGAAAGAATCACAAAACTATTGTTCCATTCAGATACCTTAAATTTTGATCCCAATAAAAAATACTCCAGGGCATTCTTCACAGATGCTGAATCCAGTGAAATGCTTTTTACAATATCAGGAGTTTGATCTTCAGGAAGATACACTCTCATTCCAGTCTCACTGCTGATATACTCCACCAGGTCTTCAAATGAAATGTTCTCTTTGTCGACAGACAGAAATGTCTCATCTTGCGCCTTTGCGACAATCAGTATAAATGATAATATTACCAGAAATAAACATCTCAAAACTTAAAGTGTATTACAAAAATGAAGTAAGCTTTTCAATTCAGTATTTGAAGCAGATCTGATTCTTATCCTGTTCTTTCGAATAAAACGCCGTATATCCTTTTTACCTGATACGGGAAAAAATTCAATAAAATCTCTCTTGCCATTAATTCTCTCAATTCTTGTTGATTTATAGAAGTACAAAAGCTTCTCATAATTTGAGAATTTATAATCATAAATATCATCATCCGTTGAAACCTGTAAATCCTTGGACCACTTTCGAAGCAATACTACATCCATATCGCTTATAAGCTCATAAATAGTGATATTCCGTTCTTCGTCGTTCAGCACGATGAATTCATGACCCCGGATCGTGAACTCTCTTAATAACTCAATGGGGACTGAAAAGGTCTTTTTAAAAAAACGACTTTCATATTTAATCAAAACCTCTTGATTATAAATATCATAATTCATTTCCAAGCTATCATAGGTAACTTTATCAATGCTCACTTTCTCCCAACTAAACTCCTCACTTTCAAAGAATTGATGACCATCTATTCTACTTGCCCCGAAATTATAAATCCTGCCATTATAAATATCAGGATCAAATACATTTGCAACATTAATATTATCCTGACAATTAATGTGATGAGAAACAGAGATAAACAACAATGAAAAACAGATAGTAGATAATTTCATTGATTTCAGTTAAACTACAGGTGCTTTTATGATTTTCTTTTGAACTATTAAAGTTAAAATATATTTTCACATTTTAACATATAGCATACCCCATTTTCGATCTTCGAATTTTACAAGCTGAATACGGGATACACTGGAATATGTTCCCTCAGAAGATTTTGAAGAAGTCGAGCTTGAGATTAACTGGCAGGAAGTACTAAATATGATTGAAAACCAATGAGAGTATAGTTCAATCTTTTTAATTAAATTTGCGCATTCCGGCCCCATAGTTTAATGGATAAAATACAAGATTCCGGTTCTTGAGATCTGGGTTCGATTCCCGGTGGGGTCACAATATATAACCGTATATAGCTTATTAATAGTTATATACGGTTTTTTAATAAAATATCTTCCCCACATATTCCCCTCAATATATAATCACCATGACTCTGTATAATTAGTGCACCTGCTTTGGGAGCAGGGGGTCGCAGGTTCGAATCCTGCTACCCCGACCATTTACACTTAAACCCACTGATTTTCAGTGGGTTTT
>Ga0307990_1000080_pt1 | contig 90358 bp, 77 predicted proteins | sample EllFjometagen129_FD_203168 | JGI IMG/M metagenome (GOLD analysis project Ga0307990, IMG submission 203168) | Marine microbial communities from Ellis Fjord, Antarctic Ocean - #129 | ecosystem: Environmental > Aquatic > Marine > Unclassified | place: Southern Ocean | collected 2014-10-08 | reverse complement strand
TTGTATTATTACAATAAATGACTATTGAATGACAACTAAATGACTTTTTTTCAACTTCAATCTTCTGACTTAAAACTTCGGTCTATGCTTATTCTTCTTTAAAAATTTCGGCAAGTTTTGCACCAAGAGCAGCGCCTCTTAAATCTTTTGCTATAATTTTTCCTTCGGGGCCTATAAGAAAACTGGCAGGAATTCCTTGCACTTTATATAGCTGTGCAGGATACGATTGCCAGAATTTTAGATCGCTAACATGTTTCCATTTTAATCCGTCTTTTTTAATTGCTTCGAGCCATTTATTTTTGTCTTTATCTAAAGATACCTGATATATTTCAAATCCTTTATTGTGATATTTTTCGTAATTTTTTACAAGAGTCGGATTTTCAATACGACAAGGACCACACCACGAAGCCCAAAAATCTAACAACACATACTGACCTCTTAATGAGGAAAGCAAAATGGTATCGCCCTGAGGCGAAACTTCTGCAATTTCTAAAGCTTCTGCTCCTATATTTAAATGATCGGAACCCATATTTTGCATATCATGCATTTTTTTAACTTCCAATACCTGAGCATGCAGTGCTTTTGCATGTTGCGAGTTTGGATAAGTTTCCATTAATGAATTGTCAACTTTTTTGAAAATATCAAGGTCTTTGGGTAATCGCGGGTCAATTATAGGGGTTCTTGGTACTATTTGCTGATATAAGGCCATAAAAGCAGCCAGAGATGTTTTGTTTTTATCAATAAATGAAATTAAATAATTGCGTTCATTATTATGAACCTTTTGAAACAGTGAATCAACAACATGTTTTAATGAATCTATATTGCTAACAACATCTTTTTGAGAATTAAATATATTTCTTAAAGAATCTACTCTAAATCTGCTATTATAATTATGCAGGTTAAGTTCTTTTAATAATTTTGAATCATTAGAGCCATCAACATTATATGTTTGCAACAGATTGCTTGCATTTCCATTAACGGTGATATTATCCAGGCTGTCAATAATCAGATAAACATAATTATTTGCATTTACTTTTAACATAAAAAACTCTTTGGTGCTTACATTTCCGTTAAATTGAAATTCTCCGTCTTCATTAACAATTACAGAGTCGAAAAGCTCAATGTTTTTTTCAGTTAAAAGATTTAATGTAATAATTTGCCCTTCGGAAAGATTTTCCATTTTACCTTTCACAACAAATCCTTCGGGTTCATTAGACCCACATGCAACTGTGATTACAGCCAAAATAAAAATTAAAGTAAATATTCTCATCATTATCAAAATTTAAGTTGTTAATTGTTTATTGTTTTTCGTTTGTCGTTTTTCGTTTCAAGTTCCATTATTTAGTTGTCAATTTTTCAGTATTCCTTATTTCTATTTAATTTTAAGTATTTTAGTCATTTTAAATTTTAGTCATTTTTTTTCCTTAATAATTCGGGTCTCCTAAAAAGTTTGTATCATTAGTGTTAGAATGTTCTTTGTCGTATTTTTTGCAATCTGTTTCAACTGTTATTTTTTTGGACGGTTTTTCAAATTTATCTGATGTTTTATAAACCATTGTACTATCAGTATATACCTTTTGCATATAATATGCCCAAATTGGTAATGCCATGCTTGCTGCCTGCCCATAAAAAATTCCTCTAAAATGAGCAGCTCTGTCTTCACATCCTGTCCAAATTCCTGTAACCAGATGAGGTGTTAAACCCATAAACCAGCCATCAGACTGATTTTGAGTTGTGCCTGTTTTAGCTCCTATATCATTAGTAAAACCATATCTAAATCTTACTCTTACACCTGTTCCTCCTCCCTGAGTTACTCCTTTTAATAAATTAAGCATTAAATAAGCTGTTTCTTCGCTAATTGCTTCTGTTCTTTCGGGTATAAATGATGCAATAACATTTCCATTTTTATCTTCAATTCTTGTTACAAATATTGGTTGTGTATAAATACCCTTATTTGCAAACGTACTAAAAGCCCCAACCATTTCGTAAAGTTTTATGTCGGCAACACCGAGACAAATAGATGGAACTGCCGGAATATCACTTTTTATTCCCATATCACGGGCAACTTTTATAACTGCTTGTGGATTGAACTGCTTAATAACCCATGCCGAGATATAATTTATTGATTTTGCTAATCCCATTTTTAATGAGATCATTTTTCCTTCAAGCTTATTATCTGAAGAGTTTCTTGGTGTCCATGGTGGTTGTCCTTCTGGCATTTCAAAACTTATTGGAATATTAGGTACTCTATAGCATGGTGAATATCCTTCCTGCATTGCAAGAGTATAAACAAATGGCTTAAAAGTTGATCCTACTTGTCTTCGTCCTTGTGTAACATGATCGAATTGAAAATGTTTATAATCAATTCCCCCAACATAAGCTCTTACATAACCTGTTTGTGGTTCCATAGACATTAAACCTGCTCTTAAATAATACTTATAATATCTCATAGAATCCATTGGGGAAAGAACTGTATCAATTTCACCATTCCAGGAGAAAACGTTCATTCTAGTAGGAGTATTAAATATTGCCTTAATGGAATCTTCAGGCACTTTATTGTTTTTTAAAACACGATATCTTTCTGTCCTCCTCATGGAAATATCCATTAATCTTTCAATTTTTTTATATGTCATATTATAAAAAGGAGCTTTGTCTTTTTCCCATCTTACCTTTTGTTCTTGAAAAAATGTTTTTTGCAATGGAACTTCATTAGGGTAGGTTTCAGAACCTATTCCAAGATGTTCGCGAACAGCTTCTTCTCCATATTTCTGCATTTTAGAATTAATGGTTGTAAATATTCTTAATCCATCGCTATATATGTTATAAGATTTTCCATTTGCTTTTTTATTTTTATTACACCATCCATAAAGCGGATTAGTGTTCCATTCGTCCAGATCTTCCCAATATTTTACCTTGTTAATATATTTACTTGAGTCAGGCTCTTTAGCAGTCATTGTTGTTCTGATATATTCACGAAAATAAGTAGCTATTCCTTCTTTATGGTCAACTTTCTGATAATTTAATTCAAGTGGTAAGATTTTTAAAGAATCATATTCTTGTAGAGAAATATGATTTCTCTCTTTCATTAATAATAATACGATATTTCTTCTGTTTTTAGTTCCTTCAGGGTTTCTATTGGGTAAGGGATTATACAAAGCTGGGTTTTTTGCCATTCCAACTAACATTGCTGCTTGTTCAATTTTAAGAGAATCGGGCGAAGTATTAAAATATACTTTAGATGCAGATTTAATTCCAACAGCAAGATTTAAAAAATCAAATTTATTGAAATACATAGCTATAATTTCTTCTTTTGTATACCTTTTTTCAAGTTTAACAGCAATAACCCATTCATTAAGTTTTTGCAAAACTCTTTCCCAATTATTCTGGGCAGGTTTATGAAAGAACAGTTTAGCTAATTGCTGTGTAATTGTACTTCCTCCTCCTTTTTTTCCTAAAAACACTATTGCTCTCGCTAATCCTTCCGCATCAATTCCTGAATGATTATAAAATCTTTTATCTTCAGTGGAAATTAAAGCATTAATTAAGTATGGAGATAACTCTTCATATGAAATATTTGTGCGATTTTCTTTAAAATATGTTCCCAAAAGCTCTTGGTCGGCAGAATATACTTCTGTTGCTAAATTACTTTTTGGATTTTCTAATTCCTCAAATGAAGGCATATAGCCCAAAAATCCGTATGATATAAATATAAAGAGAATTACAACTAAAACAACAGGACTTGCAAACAGTATTAATAATATTCTATTAAATAAACTGTATTTTTTTTTATTTTTTTTTATACCTTCTTTATTAACCATCACTATCAATAATTTGGGACAAAAGTACTAAAAAATATTGAAAAATAAATTTTGAACTTAAATTGTTATTTTGCTTACTTTGTCAAATTTTTAATTCAAAAACAATTTTAAAATGGCAGAAAACATTGTTATTGTTGAGTCTCCGGCAAAAGCCAAGACAATTGAGAAATTCCTGGGAAAAGATTATCTTGTTTTATCAAGTTTTGGACATATTAGAGATTTGGAAAAAAAGAATTTTGGGATAGATATTGAAAACAATTATTGTCCTCAGTATGTAGTAAGTCCTGATAAGAAAAAAATTGTTGCTGAACTTAAGAAAAAAGCAAAATCAGTAAAATACGTATGGTTGGCATCTGATGAGGACCGCGAAGGAGAAGCAATTGCCTGGCATTTAAAAGAAGAATTAGAGTTGCCCGATAATAAAATAAAGCGTATAGTTTTTCATGAAATAACCAAAGATGCTATTTTAAAAGCAATAAAAACCCCTCGGGATATTGATTATAACCTTGTAAACGCTCAACAAGCAAGAAGAGTTCTTGACCGTCTTGTAGGTTTTGAATTATCGCCTGTACTTTGGAAAAAAGTAAAACCAAAGTTGTCTGCCGGAAGAGTACAATCTGTTGCAGTTCGTTTAATTGTTGAAAGAGAAAGAGAAATTAATGAGTTTAAATCAACTTCTTCTTATAAAGTTGTTGCTAATTTTAATTTATCTGATAATAAAACACAAATAAAGGCAGAATTACCAAAAAATATTTTGAAAAAAGAAGATGTAATAATATTCTTGGAAAAATGTAAAGATTCTAACTTTAACATCTCTGACATCAGCAAAAAGCCTGGAGTAAAAAATCCTACAGCACCATTCACAACATCAACTCTTCAACAAGAAGCGAGCAGAAAAATGGGATTTTCAGTTTCTAAAACCATGACAATTGCTCAAAAGCTTTATGAGGCAGGAAAAATTACATATATGAGAACTGATTCTGTTAATCTTTCCGACCTTGCACTTAATACTGCAAAACAAGTCATAATTAAAGAATTTGGTGAAGAATATTATAAAAGAAGACAATATAAAACAAAATCTAAAGGAGCACAGGAAGCACATGAAGCAATAAGACCAACATATATTAATACTAAAAGTACAAATGGTAATAATGATGAGCAAAGATTATATGAATTAATTTGGAAACGCACTGTTGCATCACAAATGAGTGAAGCTAAATTTGAAAAAACATCCGTTACAATTGATATTTCTAAAACACAAGAAAAATTTATTGCTTCAGGTGAAGTTTTGATTTTCGACGGTTTTCTTAAAGTTTATTTTGAATCATCTGATAATGATAAAGAGGACAATAATAAAGGAATATTGCCTCCAATGAAAACAAATGACAAATTACAATTAATTAATATTATTGGTACTGAAAAATTTTCATACCATTCTGCACGATATACTGAAGCAAGCCTTGTTCGCAAACTTGAGGACCTTGGCATTGGAAGACCTTCAACATATGCACCAACTATTTCAACAGTTCAAACAAGAGGATATGTTGTTAAAGAAGACAGAGAAGGGGTTGAGAGAAAATATAATCAAGTACTTTTAGAAAATAATAATATTTCCGAAACAATTAAAAAAGAGATTACAGGTGCAGAAAAATCAAAGATGTTTCCTACCGATATTGGTTTAGTTGTAAATGATTTTCTTGTAAAATATTTTGAAAATATTATGGATTATAATTTTACTGCTAATATTGAAAAGGAATTTGATGAAATTGCTTTTGGAAAAATGCAGTGGACAAAAATGGTAGATAATTTTTATAAACCATTTCACACTAAAGTTGAAAACACCGTTGAAACATCAGAAAGGAATACAGGAGAAAGGGTATTGGGAAATGATCCGGCAACAGGAAAAACAATAATTGTTAGAATTGGCAGATATGGACCAATGGCGCAAATTGGAAATTCTGATGAAGAAGACAAACCAAAATTTGCTGCATTACGCAAAAATCAACATCTTGAAACAATAACACTTGAGGAAGCATTAGATTTATTTAAACTTCCTCGCACTATTGGTGAATACGAAGATAAAGAAGTAGTTATTGGTATTGGAAGATTTGGTCCTTATGTAAGACATAATAACAAATTTTATTCTTTGAAAAAAGATGTTGATGACCCAATGACAATAGAATTAAACAGGGCTATTGAATTAATTGAGGAAAAAAGAAAAAAGGATAAAGAAAAAGTAATTAAAATTTTTGATGAAAATAAAGATGTCCAAGTTCTAAACGGCAGATGGGGACCATACATAGCTTATAAAAAAAATAATTACAGAATTCCAAAAACCCAAGATGCTAAAGAATTATCATTAGATGATTGCATGGCATTAATTGATAAAGCCGGTACTAAAAAGAAAAAATAGATGACTTAGAATGAAACGAGCCATGTCAATTAATCTTGACACACAGGAAAATGATTATAATGGCAAGTTACATCTGGCAATTAAAAAACAAATTATAAACAGATGAAATTATTCGACTATTTTAAGCCTGTTAATGAAAAAATAATTGCAAAATCAAAATTGCTTTCAGAAAATTCTTTTGGAAAGAAAACCAGCATATATTATATAAAAGATAAAAATATTCCCAATATAAATAGTTTCGACATTGCAATATTGGGAATACCCGAAAGTAGAGCATCAAATAATGACGCTTGCTCAAAAGCTCCTGATATAATACGAGAAAAATTATACGAATTATTTATTCCTGATGTTAACCTAAAAATTATTGATCTCGGGAATTTAATTATCAGCAAAACTCTTAACGACACATATTTTGCAATTAGAGATGTATTAGCAGAATTAATTAACTCAAATACTATCCCAATTATTATTGGTGGAAGTGAAGATCTAAATTATGGACTATATCTTGCTTTAGAAAATATTAGAAATAATGTAAATATAACAAATATTAATTCCCTAATTAGTTACACTTCTAATGAAAAAGAACTTGAAAACTATCATTTTCTAAATAAAATATTAAATAAAAAAGATAATAATGTAAATAACTATACCAATATTGGACATCAACAATATTTCAACAATATTGATGATGTGAATACGTTGAATAATCTTTTCTTTAATACAATTCGCTTGGGCGATGCAAAAAAAAACATTATTGAAGTTGAACCATATATAAGAGATAGTAATATTTTCAGCATTAATGTTAATTCAATAAAACAATCTGATGCTCCTGCTAATATTCATCCTTCTCCTAATGGATTTTATGGAGATGAAATATGTTTACTTTCCAGATTTGCAGGTTTTAGTAATAATATAAAAGTTTTTGGTATTTTCGATATAAATCCTGATTTTGATATAAATTTTTCAACTTCAAGTTTGGCAGCACAAGCAATTTGGCATTTTATAGAAGGGTTTTATAAAAGAGACAATGATATTCCAAATAACGATAACAGTAAATTTTTAAAATTTACTGTCTCAATTGAAAATTGCCAACATTCATTAATATTTTATAAAAATAAAATTAATGACAAATGGTGGTTAAAAGTTCCAAATAATAACTCAACCAAAAAATATATAATTATTGCTTGCACTCATAACGACTATAATAAAGCTTGTTCTAATGAAATTCCGGACAGATGGTGGAAAACATATCAAAAAATCAATAATTAAAATATGCTTATCATACTGCTATCCTGCACAATAAATAATTTTATTTATTTAAAAACAATAATAACAACAACACATCGTTTATTATAATGCCTGATTAACATTTATTATAAAATCTTTTTTTATATCTTTGCCAATAGATAATTTTTAGACAAAAAAGTAACCTTTTTAAAAACTCAACGTAAATTGACAAACGGATATTTTATACTTATTAACAAGAAAATTGTTAATAAAATTTGTTAGTTAAGATTATTTTTATTTATTTTACCTTTTTGTAGCTAAAAATAAGACATAATAAGTAACTGTAAAAGCAAAATTATGAGCAAATTAAAAGCTTTTGTTGTATTATTTTTAATGATATCCTCATCTGTACTCGCACAAAGAGATCCACAGTATAGTATGAATTTTTATAATCAGTTGGCTTTTAATCCGGGTTACGCAGGCAGTAATGATGCAATTTGTGCTGTTATGTTATATAGAAATCAATGGATGGGTTTCGACGGAACACCAAAAACAATGGCATTTAGTGTTCATGGTCCAATTGAAAGTATTAGTAGTGGAGTGGGCCTATCTATGTTACAAGACAAAGCAGGATTTGGCAAAGATTTTCTTCTAAATTTAGATTATGCATATAGAATGGAAATTGGTGATGGGAACCTCGGGTTAGGTTTAGGCATAGGCTTAATTAATAGATCACTTGATGGAGATTGGGAATCACCTGATGTTTTATGGGGTAATACAGATAATGCTTATGACGATCCATTAATCCCCCATAGCGGAAGCCATTTTTCTTTCGATTCAAATTTTGGAGTCTTTTATAATGTTGAAGAAAAAGAATATGCATATTACGCAGGCTTAAGTATTACTCATTTAAATAAACCACAAGTAAAAATAGACAAAGAAAATACTGAATTTCATTCATATTTTGCAAGACATCTATACCTGTCAGGTGGATACAGTCATACTTTACCAAATAATATAATAGACATTCAACCAATGTTTATTTTACACACAGATGGAGTAACAGCACAATATAATTTTAATTTACGTGCTGTTTATCAAAGACAATTTTGGGGAGGTGTAAGTTATCGTGTAAGTGATGCAATAGTTCCTATGATTGGTGCAAATTTACCAATGGGATTAGGAATTGGAGTTGCTTATGACATTACATTATCAAATATAGCTAAATATTCAAGTGGTTCTATAGAATTTTATTTGAGATATTGTTTTAACATTGAATCATCTGGAGACAGAGGCACTTATAGAAGTGTTAGATTCTTATAATTAATTAGAAACTATTGTAAAATCGCAATAGTAAACAAGGAGGTATTATGAAAAGATTACTTCTATTTAGTATTTTTATCGCAATAATTGCCACAGGTTGTTATAATGGCAGTGGTGAACTTACAGGAGTTCAAAATAGAGAACAATGGTTTATTCAACCACCTTTTGGTATGGTATTTATCAAAATGGGTAGTTACAACATGGGTCCAAACGATCAAGATGTGTCTTGGGCAATGACTGCCGAATCTAAAACTGTTTCAATTTTTCCATTCTGGATGGACGAAACAGAAATTACAAACAATGAATATCGCCAATTCGTATTTTGGGTAAGAGATTCCATTGCCTACAAATTAATGGGAGCTCAAAACGATGAATTTTTAATAACCGAAAATGAATATGGTGAAGATGTAAATCCACCTTTCATTTTTTGGGAAGATTTTGGCGGGCCAAGATTACTGTGGCATGAAGAAGAAGAAAGAGAAGTTCTTGCAGAAATGTATTTGCCTGAACACGAACGATTTTACAGGAGAAAACAAATTGATACCAGAAAATTGAATTTTGAATATTTTTGGATTGACCTTGATCAGGCTGCCAAAAAATTTGAATTTTCCGGCAGAAACGGAATGGAATCCAGAAGATCTTTTGATTACAGTGAAATGGAATTAAATAATAAAATCAAATACGACGGTGATGTTATTAATTTCTCAATAGGAAAAGAAGGTGAAAGAGAACAAGTAAAAGATCGCTCTTCTTATATAATGAGAGATGTGATTAATGTTTATCCTGATACACTATGTTGGATAAGTGATTTCACATATTCTTATAATGAACCTCAAGCAAAAATGTATTTCTGGCATCCTGCTTATGACCACTACCCTGTAGTTGGTGTTGACTGGATGCAAGCAAGAGCATTTTGTATTTGGAGAACAACTCTGTTTAACGGTTATAGAGATTACAACTTGGAAACTTATGTTCAAGACTGGAGATTACCAACAGAATCTGAATGGGAATATGCAGCTAGAGGAGGTTTAAAAGAATCAATGTATCCTTGGGGAGGATATTATGCAACAAACTACAAGGGGTGTTATATTGCTAATTTTAAACCACTAAGGGGAAATTATGTAGCTGATGGCGGATTCTATCCAATAATTGTAGCTAATAATGAACCTAATGAATGGGGTCTGTATGACATGGCAGGAAATGTTTCTGAATGGACAGACAATGCTTTTGATGAATCAGCTTACAGTTATACTGATGATTTAAACCCTGATTATAAATATTTTGCATTACCTGATGATTTACCAATAAAAAAACGTAAAATCATTAGAGGAGGTTCATGGAAAGATGTTGCATATTATTTGCAATGTGGAACAAGAACGTATGAGTATCAAGATTCTGCAAAATCATACATTGGTTTCAGATGTATAAGAACTTACTTAGGTCGTGATGCAAGTGACGCAGGATCAGGTTCACTAGTTTATTAACATTATTTACTATTCATAAAATTTTTAATATTAACATTTAAATTTAAATATTATGGGATTAATAGAAATTGTAGAAAGTAAGGGCTACAAAGCATTTATGACAAAACTTTATGGCTGGGGTGCAGCAGTTGTAATTCTTGGAGCACTATTTAAAATTATGCACTGGCCATTTGCAGGAATTATGCTTACAGCAGGACTTGGTACAGAAGCACTGATTTTTTTCGCATCTGCTTTTGAACCTATGCATCATCAACCAGACTGGACTTTAGTTTACCCCGAACTTGCAGGTTTGTCTGATGAAGATGAAGCAGCTTTAATAGATGATCCAAAACTTTCTAAAAAGAAATCAGCTTTAGAAAGATTCGACGAAATGATAGAAAATGCAGAAATAACTCCTGAGTTATTTGAAAAACTTGGAGTAGGATTAAAGAAAATGAATGTAACAACAGAAAAACTTGCCGATGTTTCTGACGCAACTGTTGCTACAAATAATTATGTAGATAATTTTGAAAAAGCATCTGAAAAAGTTAACCAGTTTGCTAATTCTTATGGAGAATCTGCCACAAAATTAAATAGAACATCTGAAGCACTATCTGAAACATATATAAGATCATCTGAAACTGTAAACAATTCAGCAAATAAATTTTCTGAAGATATTACAAATTCAGGAGACAAAATTGCAGGAATGATTACCGGTTCTGCTGAAAATTCAGCTAATGTAATTTCAGGTTCAGCTGAGAAATTAGCAAACATGGTTGCTTCAACCGGTGAAAAAGTAACAGAAATTGTTAATAATGCAGGACAAGAACTAGCTTCTTCGTATCAAAAATTAACTGAAGTTATGAATACAGAATTTGAATCATCAACCGAAGGAAATAAAACTTATGGAGAACAGCTTGAAGTAATGACAAAAAATCTTACAGCTCTCAATGCAGTTTATGAATTGCAATTACAATCTTCAAACGAACATCTTGATGCTTCAAAAGAATTATATACTGGACTAGACGAAATGATGGATAGTTTGAAGAAATCTGCCGGTGATGCAGATGTATATCGTGAAGAGGTTTCTAAACTTGGTAAAAATCTAGGAGCTCTTAATACTATTTATGGCAATATGTTAACTGCAATGAATGTTAATATTAACCAATAATTAAATTGTTTATTAATTAATTTAAATTTAAATTGTTATGGGTGCAACGAATTGTCCAGAAACCCCGAGGCAGAGAATGATAAGTATGATGTATTTGGTATTAACTGCATTATTGGCACTTAACGTATCGGCTGAAGTTCTCAATGCTTTTGGTCTTTTTGATGAAGCATTAACCACAACAAGCAGCAACTTTGTAACAAAAAATGAAAGTGTTTATTCTGCATTTGTTGCTGCAGAAAAAGAAAATCCTGTAAAAACCAAAAAATGGAAAGATATAGCAGATAAACTTCAAAAGAAATCTAATGAAATGTGTGATTACATGGATGAACTTAAGAAAGAAATAATTGAAACAGGAGGAGGAGTAGAAGAAGGTTCTGAACCTCTTGCAGCTAACGGCATTACAAAAAAAGCAGATTTGAATGTTGGTGGAGAGATATTAGTAGGAGCTGACGAAAAAGGAAAAGGTCTTGATCTTAAGAATAAATTTGACGAATTTAGGGAATGGTTAATTTCTCAAACAAAAGATGAAATGTTAAAAGAAGGTCTTGAAAATTCATTATCTACTCATGATCATACGTTACCTGATGGTTCATCACATAAATGGCATCTTTCTTATTTTGACCATATGCCTCTTGTAGCTTGTGTAACAGGCTTATCAAAACTACAAAGTGATGTAAGAAATGCTGAAGCAGATTTACTTGCATACCTTTATGGACAAATTGATGCCGGCTCGTTTTCTTTTAATAAATTAGAAGGAACTGTAATTGCTAATTCTAATTATGTTATGTCAGGTGATGTTTATGAAGCAGATATTTTCCTTGCTGCTTTTGATACAACTAAAAGCCCTGAAATATTTATTGGAAAATATGATTCTCTTAAACTTGAAATGATTGGAAAAGAAGGTGTAGATTATTTTAAACTTGATTCTGTTGTTGACGGAAAAGGAAAATACAGAGTAACAAAAGGTGTTGGGTATCATACTGTAGAAGGATTAATATTTTTTACAACAGGTAAAGGTAATTCAAAAAAAATATTGAAATATCCTTTCAGTAATGAATTTCAAGTAGCTGCTGGTAGTGTAGTTATTTCACCTACAAAAATGAATGTATTTTATATAGGCGTTGACAACCCTGTCGATATTTCAGCTCCAGGTGTACCTTCAGATAAAATATACCCTTCAATAAGTGGTGGCGGCGGTAGGATAAGAAGGTCGGACAAAGGATATGTTGTTACTGTAACATCACCAACAAAAAATTGCAAAGTAAGTGTAGTAGGTGAAGTTAATGGCTCAAGAAGAAGTATGGGAAGTATGCCATTCCGTGTAAAACGAGTTCCTGACCCTGTTGCTAAAGTAGCAGGTCAAAAAGGTGGAAGTATCGCAAAAACAAAACTTGCCGCTCAACAAGGAGTTGTTGCCGATCTTGAAAATTTCGATTTTAACATCAAATTTAACATTGTGAAATTTACTGTCTCTGCAACTCTTGATGGATTTGAACAAAGTTCAACCTGTAATGGAAGTAGATTTAATGCTAAAGCAAAAAATATAATGAAAAAAGTTAAACGCGGAAAAAAATTATACATAGAAGATGTTAAAGCAAGAGGACCTGACGGAAAAATTAGAAATTTAGGCTCAATAGCGTTTAAACTTCAATAAAAATTTGTATTATGAAAAAATTAATTGTTATTCTCTTAGGATTTTTATTATTAATTAGTTTTAATAATAAAAAATTACAGGCACAAGATGTTTTAGATGGTATATATGTAAAAGAACATGTACCGGCTCGAAAACCAATTCCATATTATTATTTAAGAGAAGCAGATATTATGTGGAGTAAAAGAATATGGAGAATGTTAGATTTAAGAGAAAAACTTAATCACCCATTATATTTTCCTTCAGTTTCTTATGAAGAACAACCTTTAAATGATCGTTACAGTTTAATTTGTTTATTATTATATGGTGTTGAGAAAGAAGGATTAATTGTTTATGATGCAGCTATGGGGGACCAGTTTCAAGTTCCACTTGCTCCAACTGAATTAGAATCAAATATGGGAGGTGGTGTGGATTCTATTGAAGTGGAGGATATGGAAACTTTTGAAATTAGCATAAATGTTCAGGCAAGAGAAAAGAGAGTTGATGAAGTTCAACGATTAATGCTTAAAGAAGAATGGTATTTTGACAAGCAACGTTCTAAAATGGATGTGCGAATTATTGGTTTATGTCCAATTAGAGCTTATTATAAGGATGATGATGAGGATAAAGAAAATCTAACTATGAAACAAATTATGTGGGTTTATTTTCCTTCTGTACGTCATTTGTTTGCAAACCATGAGGTATTTAATCCTTTTAATGATGCAGAAAGGAGAACATTTGAAGATATTTTCTTTAAAAGAAGATTTCACAGTTATATTTATCAAGAAACCAATGTATATGATAATAGAAGGGTTGGACAATACAGAGAAGGTTTAGATGCATTACTTGAATCTGAAAAAATTAAAGAAAGTATGTTTAAGTTTGAACACGATCTTTGGGAATTTTAATTTTTCAAAATATTTAAAAAAGACCGTTTATTTTAAACGGTCTTTTTTTTATTCATGAAAATAAATTCGTTTTACACGTTGTGAAATACCTGACATTATTTCATATGGAATTGTACCAAGTTGGCCAGCAATTTCAGATATATGGTAATTATCTCCAAAAACGACAACCTCATCTCCTTCTTCTGCATTAATGCCTGATATATCTAACATGCACATATCCATACATATATTCCCAACAATAGGGACTATTTTTCCATTTATAAGCATTTTACCTTTTCCATTGCTTAATTTACGATTTAATCCGTCAGCATAACCTATTGGAACAATTGCAATTTTAGAACCTTCCTGAAGTTTCCCTTTTCTATTATATCCAACAGTATCATTTTGTTTTAAAATCTTTATTTGCGAAATTGAAGTTTTTAAGCAACTTACATTATGTAATTTTTTCTGTTTTAATGCACTTATGCCATACAATCCAATACCTATACGCACCATATCAAACTGTGCATCAGGAAATCTTTCTACACCTGCAGAATTTAGGATATGACGTAAAACAGGATAATCAAATTCCTTAATAATTAAATTGCTAATATTTTCAAATTGTTTTATCTGATTAATAGTAAATATATCTTCATTAAAATTATCTGCTGCAGCAAGATGTGAAAAAACAGATTTTAAAATAAATCTATTATTTATTTTCAGTTTTTCTAATAATTCAGAAATTTCTTCCTCACAAAAACCCAATCGCTTCATTCCTGTGTCAATTTTGATGTGAATCGGAAAAGAATTAATCCTGTTTCTGTCAACAGATTCGGAAAATAATTTTAGAACTCTAAAATTATAAATTTCCGGCTCTAAATTATGTTCAATCATCAAATCAAAACTCTGTATTTCCGGATTAAGAACAATAATTGGTAAAGAAACACCTGCTTTTCTTAATTCAACACCTTCATCTGCAAAAGCAACAGCAAGATAATTAACCCTTTGAAATTGTAAAAGATTAGCTATTTCAAACATTCCACTTCCATAAGAGAAAGCTTTAACCATTACCACTATTTTAGTTTCCGGTTTTAGTAATGACTTAAAATAATTAAGGTTTTTTGTAACAGCATTAAGATTTATCTCCAATACAGTTTCATGAACTTTAAGTTGTAAAATATTAGATATCCTCTCAAATTCAAAATTTCTTGCACCTTTCAACAAAATAAGTCTATCCTTAAATTCGTATTTATTAATATTTTGCAAAAACTCTTCAGTTGTAGAGTAAAAACTTTTTTCTATAGTGAAAAAATCTTTGTGTTGAGAAATTATATCTCCAATACCAATAAAATGATCAAAATTCTTTTTCTTAATTAAATCTGCAACATCTTTATACAATACCTTTTTATCTTTTCCACTTTGCAAAATATCAGATAGAATTAATGTTTTTTTAGCATTTTGTTGCTGTTGATTTGCAAAATCAAGAGCTATTAATAATGAATTTACATCAGAATTATAACTATCATTAATAATAGTACAATTATTCAAACCTTGTTTTAATTCAAGACGCATTGCAACAGATGAAAGCAAGTTCATCTTATTACATATTAAATTGTTTGGGTACTTTAAATACAACATTAAGCACCAACCATGTATTGCATTTTCAATTGAAGCATTATCAATAAACGGAATATTAATTTGAATATCTTTACTTTGATATTTTCCTGTTATTAATGTATGGTCTTTTTCTTTCGCAATATTTTTTATAAACAGGTCAGCAGGAAATTTTGATGACCAAGTAAAAAAATTAAAATCTTCAAAATTTTTATTCGTATGTATTTGATGATCTATTAGTTGGTAATCCTTGCAATATATCAGAATTTCACAATCTTCAAATAACTTAAGTTTTTCTGATATTTTATGTTTATGGTCAATAAAATTTTCCTGATGCGGATCTCCAATATTTGAAAATATTCCAATTGTAGGCTTTATTATTTTTTGAAGTTTACTCATTTCTCCCGAAAAAGATATTCCAGCCTCAAATATCCCCAATTCAGTTGAATCATTTAATAAGCAAACAGAATGTGGCACACCTATTTGAGAATTATAACTTTTTGGACTTCTAACTATTCGATAATCTTCATTTAGTAATTGAAATAGCCATTCTTTTAAAACAGTTTTACCATTACTTCCTGTTATTCCAATAATCGGTATTTTATAATTCTCTCTATGAAAAGTAGCTAAATTATGAAAAGCTTTTAAAGTATCTTCAACTATAATATAATTAACATTAAGCTCTTTATCCTTGGTACTCGGGACTGTAATATTGCTAACAATAAAGCTTCTAACTCCCTTATTAATACACTCTTCAATGTGGTTATGCCCATTGTGTCGTTCACCAGTAATCGCAAAAAAAAGAGAATTTGTAGCAGATACAATAGTCCTGCTATCTGTTAAAAGATATTTTATTTCCTCTTCTCCGTCTCCGACAAGTTTTCCATCAACAATCTGAGCAATCTTTTTAGAATTATATTTAATCATAAATGTAACCGTTCATACAGGCTTTGAAATAGTTGATTATAAATTTAAGCAATTCTAATTCCCATAACTAAAATATCGTCTATTTGATCATAGCTACCTTGCCACTCTTCAAATTTTCTGACAAGTACCTCTTTTTGTTCAGCAATAGGTTTTTCATTAATATTTAAAAGCAATTCTTTAAATGGTTTATATTTGAATTTTTTGCCTTTTTCTCCTCCAAACTGATCAATATAACCATCAGTAAACATATATATCACATCTCCATTTTCAATTTTTATTTCATGATTTGAAAAAAGAACATCATCTTTAATATGTATGCTAATTGGCATTTTATCCGCTTTAGTTTCTAATAATTTATTATTTCTAATTATATATAAAGGGTTATTTGCCCCTGCATATTGTATATTGCTTTTATTTGCTTCAATAATGCACAAGGAAATATCCATACCATCCGTTGCCTCCCCTTCTTTCCCTGTTTGATGCAAAGATTTAATTACATTAGCCCTTAATTTATTGAGAATTTCGTTTGCCGGGATGTTCTCATATTGATTAATAATCTCATTTAGAAAAGCGACTCCCAGCATACTCATAAAAGCTCCGGGTACACCATGCCCCGTACAATCAGCTACTGCAATAATTATTTTATTTTCTTTTCTTGCTAACCAATAAAAATCACCACTAACAATATCTCTTGGCTTATCTAAAATAAAATGTTCAGGTAATACTTCATTTATATATTCAATGGGTGGAAGTATTGCAGATTGAATACGACTGGCATAATGAATGCTGTCTGAAATTTCCTGATTTTTTGCTGCTAATAAAATATTAGCTTTCTTTTTTTGGCGAAGTTGACTGAATAATAAAATTGAAAATATCAAAATAATAATTAATACAAGTACAGAGCCGTAAATAAAAAACCGTTGGCGCTTATTTTCTTCTTCTTTCTTTTTCAAATCAAGTTTTTGCAATTCTTTTTCTTTTGCAAGAAGTTCTATTTGATGATCTTTTTTTTCTGCTTCATATTTTTCTTCCATTTCTGCAATTTGCTTATGGCTTTCAATATTAAATATCGAATCTTTCATTTCCGAATATTTGCAATAATAATCAAACGCATTTTTAAAATCACCTTTCGAATAATAAACTCCTGACATTGACTTATAAATATTTTCTATTAAGTCTTTCATTTTTAATTCCATGGCTATTTTGAGGGCATTGTTCAGATAATTTAAAGCATTTGAATAATTCTCCATTTCTCTAAATACCAGCCCAATACAATGATATGAATTTGCAACTCCGGCCTTATCTCCTATCTCATTTCGTATTTTAAATGATTTTTGATGATATTCTAATGACTTTGAAAAAAACTCCCACTTGCCATATACATTTCCAATACTTTGTAATGTTCCGGCATAACCATGTTTGTCTCCAATTTCTTCTTCAATTTCTAATGCTTTTTCAAAATATTCAATTGCCATTTTATAGTTTTCACCTTCTTTATTTCCTTCAATTTTATCGTAATTATCCCATTCTTCATAAACAGTACCTGTATTATTTAAAGCATAAGCAACTCCTTGTTTATTCCCAATTTCTTCCATCAATACCAATGCATTATCTAAATATTCAAGTGCTTTAATCTGATAATTTCCCCAATCTTTAAAAACAATTCCAATATTCATTATTGTATTAGCAATTGAATATTTATCGTCAATCTTTTCAAATATTTTTAAAGCATCCCTATTAAACTTTAATGCCTGTTCAAAGTCTCCCCATTCATGATATATTACACCTATTTTTTGCAAACAATTTGCTATTCCTTTTTTATCATCTAATTTCTTGTAAATTGCAAGAGATTTTTGATAATAATCAACTGCTTTTTCAAATCTTGCCCAATAAAAATAACTTATTCCAATTATGTGATATGTTGATGCAACATTCATCGTATCTTGTAATTCTTCATAAATATGCAGAGATTTCTCATAATTCTGAATTGCTTTCTTGTAACTCCCCTCGTTTTTGTATATTATACCAATATTATATAACAATGCAGCAGAGCCTTCCTTATCTCCAAGCTTATTTTTTAATTCAAATGATTTACTATAATTATTAAGTGCCGTTTTATAATCTTTCTTATAATAATAAATGCTTCCTATCGTCTTATAAGCTTTTGCTTCTTCAGTTTCATTTTTTATGTTTTTCGATATTAAAAGTGCATTATTTGCATATTCAGTTGCTATGTCAAGACTTGAAGGCTTAAGATACTCCTTGGCAAGTTCATTTAAAACAATTAGTTTTTTTTGCTGATTTTTTGTTAATAATAAACCCTCAAGACTATCAATTTTACTTCCTGTTTGTGAGAACATTGTAGAAGTCAACAGTAATAATAACAATATGTACAGAATTTTTTTCATTTGTTATTTTTTTTTATTGCATTATAATAACATAATCTACATAATGGTTCATATTCTTCAATTTCTCCCAACATTACTAATTTTTCATCTTCTGTTTTACGAAACGAATATTGAGCAAGATTTCCACATCTTACGCAAATAGCGTGAACCTTTGTAATATATTCTGCAATTGCAAATAACTCGGGAATAGGACCAAAAGGATTACCTTTAAAATCCATATCCAAACCTGCAATTATAACTCTTATTCCTTGATTTGCCAATTTATTACATACTTCAACTAATCCTTTGTCAAAAAACTGAGCTTCATCAATTCCTATAACATCAACATCTCCTGCCAATAATAAAATATTTCCTGCCGATTCTACAGGTGTAGATCTAATTGTATTTTCGTCGTGAGAAACAACTTCATCATCAGAATAACGAATATCTATTTTGGGTTTAAAAATCTCAACTTTTAATTTAGCTATTTCTGCTCTTTTTAAACGCCTTATTAATTCTTCGGTTTTTCCTGAAAACATAGAACCTGCAATTACCTCTATCCATCCACTATGTTTAAGATTTTTTATTTTGTTTTCAAGAAACATTATAATATAATTTGTATTTTTACATCAAATTTTCAACATTATTTTTACAAAAGTAAGAAAAATGAAATAATATTTTTACTTAATCAAATATAATCATTCATGAAAAAACAAACTTTATTAAATGAAATTACAGACCTTACAAATGAATGTAAAGTTTTAGTAGAGAATTTTAAAACATTTGATGATATTCCACAAATTGATATTGATTTAAGTATTGATAAAATTATTAAAATTTATGATAATTTACTTAGATTAAGAGATATCAATAAAATTGATGAAAAATTAGATACTGAAATAAAAGAAGAAATAGTTGTTGAGAAAATTGCTGAAGAACCTGAACCACAAAATGACATTATTGAAAGCAATGAAGAAATTGTTGAAGAGAAACCAATAATTGAAAAAAAAGAATCTCCGGAAAATGAAGAAGATAATTTATCTACAAAACAATCAAGCTTATTTGAAACTGAATCAGGGCAAGAAAAAATTAATAATAATCAAGATGTCAAAAGCGCAGAAATTGCAGAAGAAGAGATTGACAATTCTCCTAAAATTGACATACAAACTGATGAACTTGCAGATGATACAAAAGAAACCAATATTGTTTCAGATAATGAACAAACAAACGAACAAACAACAACTTCTTCTGAACCAAAGCTATTTGGCGACAATGAAACAAAACCAGATGAAATAGACAATGTCGTTAATAAACCTTATGATACAGATATTGTAAAACCAGAAGAAAAAATTATAAAAAAAAATGAAACAATTGGTGAAAAACTTATTGATAATAAAAAAACATTAAACGATATTTTTTCTGATTTTAAACAAAAAAAAGACCTCGCTACACACCTGCAATATCAACCCATAGAAGATTTAAAAACTGTAATTTCATTAAATGATAAAATTCGTTTCATCAAAGAACTATTTAATAGTAATAGCGAGCAATATGCTTTATCAATTAACAAACTTAATTCTTGTAATAACCTTGACGAAGCAATGGAATATTTGAACGAAAATTTTGAGTGGAATGATACTAAAACAAGTTTTAAAGAATTTCTCGAATTAATTTATCGTCGATTTTTAAATATAACGCCCTAATTAAAACTACGGTTATAATGAAGTACAAATTTATTTTTTTCTTATTTATTTTCCCTTTTTGCATTAATGCACAGGACATTGAATATGCAAGAGAAGTAATTAAAACATTAAGCTCTGAACAGTTTCATGGCAGAGGATTTACAAATAATGGTGAAAAAATTGCGGCTAAATATCTAAAAGAAGAATTAGTAAAGTTAAATGTAAAGTCATTTAATAATAATTATTTTCAGGATTTTAATATTTCAGTCAACACTATTCCTTCAAAAATTAGTTTAAAAATTGATGAAACAGAACTTATTCCCGGCGAAGATTATATTATTTCAAATTCATCGGGTAAATGCAAGGGAATTTTTCCGATAAAAAAAATAGACAGCACTTTTTTTTCAGATTTTGTTTTAAAAGATTATTCAAAAACATTTATTGTAATTGACAAAAATGATTTCAAATCAGAAGATCTTAAAAAAGGATACCAATTAATTAAATATACAAATTTTATTAAAGCCAGAGGCATTATTGATGTTGTTAATTCCAATACTCTTCAAACACAAAGCAAACTTGCTAACAACTGGGTAAATATTCAAATTAAAAAAGAAAAATTTGATTCCTTGTCTGAAAACATTACAATTAAATTTAAAAATAAATTTTATAAAAAATATCAAACTCAAAATGTAATAGGGTATGTTGAAGGAGAAGTAGATACTTTTATTCTTTTTGGTGCACATTACGATCATCTTGGAGATATGGGAAAACGCGCTTATTTTCCTGGAGCTAATGATAATGCTAGCGGTTGTGCAATGGTTTTAAATCTTGCGAAACATTATGTTAATTCCGATTTTAAGCCGCATTATTCTATGGCTTTTATTTTTTTTAGTGCTGAAGAAGTTGGGATACTTGGCTCTGAATATTTTTCCGAAAATCCAATAATACCATTATCAAAAATCAAATTCTTTTTTAATTTAGATATGATTGGAACCGGTGAAGAAGGAATAAAAGTGGTAAATGGTTCTGTATTGAAAAAAGAATTTGAAATGCTTGTTAATATTAACGAAAAAAACAACTATTTGGAAAAAGTCAGTCCTCGTGGCGAGGCAATGAATAGCGACCACCACTATATTTACCAAAAAGGAGTTAAATCAGTATTTATTTATACTCTTGGAGGTTATTCCGAATATCACAATATTTATGATATTGAAAGTAGTCTAAAACTCACCAAATTTGAAAACCTTTTTCGTTTAATTAGAGATTTTTCAGATATTTACAGATAAGACATTATAATAAAAAATGGGCTTAATAGACAAAAAGTAGGTTGTTATTTATATAATTTTTGTTTACTAAGAATTCAAGTTATTTTTTAAGCTCATTTTATTTTTTTATTAGTTAATTTTAATACATCATTAGGACAAGCACTAACACATCTTTCACAAACTATACAAAGTTTATTTGAAATTTTTTGTTTATTCTTAACATATTCTTTTACATCAATTAGCATTGGACAAGCATCATTACATAAATTACATTGTGTACAATCATTATATTTTACAGGTGTTATTTTGAATAAGGAAAATCTGGAAATAAGTCCTGAAATTGTAATAAAAGGACAAAGTAATCTGCAATAGGATCTGCTACCGGTAAAAAATGTAAGAATAAATCCAATGCTTATTATAAATAAGTTCTCGCCAATAATCCAAAATCTTCTTGCTTCCTCATTTTCAGCAGGATTATGGAAAAGCGAAACCGTTAGAGGAAGGATTATTAAGATAATTAAGTATCCCCAGGCAAGAAATTCCGATCTTTTTCTAGGCTGTTTGGATATTCTTTTTTTTGAGTTGGTCATTTCAAAGAAAAAACCTGTCCAACAAGCTCTGGAGCAAAATGCATTTCCCAGAAAAAAAGGAAGTATAACACGAGCTATCAACATTTGGATTAGTGTACCTGTTATTATTCCTGCAGAAGCATCAAAAAATATTTGAGGAAACTGAAAATTAACTCCAATAAATAAACTAAGCCAACAAAACAAAAAACCACCAATAAGAAACTGAGTGAATAGTCTTAAAACTTGTCTGGATTTTGGGAAATGGATTATTGCAATTCTTGAGATTAATTCACTCATTCCGATGCCTGTAAATAAATAAAAATAACGAATATCTCTAAATATCCATATTATAAATCCAATTAACATAAATAATAAAAATGAAAAAATTGGGATTTTATATTTTTCAATAATTAGCATTATATCTTAGTTTTCCTCATTAATTATTTTTATCTTTTCCATTATTAAATCCACATTTGATTGTTTTGGAATTTCTTTCTCAAGAGCTATATTATAATATTCTATGGCCTTGTCTTTATTTTTTAAATTACTGTAATATTCACCAATCATAAAATAAGTGTAAAAATATTCTGGGTTTAGTTTTCTGTATTTTTCAAGATATGCTTCATCAATAGGATATATAGACTCTCTGTCTAAGTATTCCTTTAACAAGGTGGTAATCTTTTTATACTTATTGAATTTCCTAAAATCTTCTGAACTTTTAAAAGGATCGGTACTAATAGTAAGAGAAGTATCATAAATTTCTTTTGTATAATCTAATGAATCTGAAAAGATAGTGTTTAAGTCATATGCCAGATATTCTCCTAATTGATAAGGAGACGTAGAAACCCATATTTGAAGTTGTTCGGGTTTAAAGATAACGGAGTGATGAGCGATAAGCTGATTTATAGCTTTTTCATTACCCATTCCTATATTTTTATTGCCTTTTCCTTTTGTATCTCTTAAAATGGCAACAAATGAATTTACGTTATGTTTTTCTTTTTCTTTAAGTAGCTCTTCTGTTCTTTCCCATCTGTAAACAGAGCCACTTTCTTTTTTATTTTCAATTGTCAGTTTTGAATTTTTAAAAGTTTTGCCCTGAAAGTGATTTGTGAGAATAATTTCATCATCATCACGTTTGTATAGTCCTATATTATCAGGAGATTTCTCAATTACAGCAATTTGCTTGTCTTTTGCCGAAGCTATTAAAAAAGATTCCGCAACAAATATTTCATAATTTTTAGCAATCTCATAAGCTTCTTCAATAGTTGAAGCATACTGCAATATTTCTCTTGCTAAAATAGAAACTGGTGTTTTGGCAGAAGAAGGTATAGAAGATTTTGCAGCATTCAGAGTTACTGTTAAACCCCGATCATTCATACCTGATAAAACACCAATTAATCCTCCCCATGTGATGAATACAAAATTATATCCATTTTCCGGTTTATAGAATGCAATAATCTTGTTCTCTGCAAATTTATCACTAGAATAAAAATCCATATTTCTCCCGATTAAAAGAGTGCTGTCTTTAGATCTTGAGTCTTTTACCCCAAAAGCAGTACATGCAACTAAATTCATGTTCTGAAGAGCATGTCCAATATCGTGAGCAGCATGGTAATTTAATATTCTGTGGTAACCGGGAGCTATAAAATCATATTCTTCTGAAGCATTTAAAGATATTCCATAAATTTCTCTTTGATACTCCAATGGAATATGCTCGTCCATATCTTTATTGAACCATGAAACAAAGTATTTTAGGAAGTTTAAATAAAATTCTGAAGGAATCATTTCTTTTATTTTTTCTACAAATGCTTCTTCCTGATATTCTATAAGCTCTTTGGTAAGAATTCCGTTTTTTGCACCTAATTCAAAATCGTTACCGCTTATATAAAGTTCCCATAAACCATACTTGTTTTTTTTAAGCCATGAATTATCCAGAGAGTAAAAATCATTGTCAATTTTGTTTCTTTTTAATTTTAATGCAGATGTATCGGATATCACAGGAAGAGTTAGAATAACAATTATCTTAAAATAGATTATAAAACTTAATATAAGGGCAAGTAAAACAAAGAGAAATTTATATCGTTTTTTTTTATAAAAAGGTTTTTGCATAATGCTTAATTTTTTTTAATCTTTTTAATTACCTCATTAATATCAATAATTGCAGAACAAGTTTGAAAAGATGTCATAATAACACCTAACATTCCGTGTAAACCAATGTTTTGACCCGTTAACATTAAATTTGGTATTTTAGTTTTCGAAGAAATAAATGTGCGTAAAGGGTCATTACAATCTTTCACAATTCCATACATAGATCCTTCATGAGTATTTGTGTAATCCCTATAGGTTAAGGGACTTGCGTTGTAAATGGTATCTATTGCATTTTTTACTTCAGGAAATTTTACATCTATTAAATTCAATAGTTTTTTTGTTTTTTCTTCTTTAAATTTTAGATAATCATTTCCTCTTTGCATAACACTTGTATTTTCCCACGGCTTAACGTCTTCATAATTCATCATAGAAATAATAACAATGCTTTCGGCATATCCATTGATGTTAGAATCTTCCGTAGTGTACATCATATAACCTTTAGGCCAATTCTCCTGTGTGTATTTATAGTTATCCCACACATTATTAGTACTTGAGTAATAAATATTTGAGTTTATATGTTTTAAAATTCTTTTTTTTAATACTATAAAAAGAGTAAAAGTTGATATTGAATTCTCCAAATTTCTAATTCTATTTATGTATGCTTTTTTAAGTTTTCCAGGCTCTATAAGCTTAATAGTTGAAATCGGGTGTATATTTGAGATAAAATTATCTGCAAATATTTTTTCCCCATCATTTATTATAGCAGAAGAAATATTAGATCCTTCAAATTCAAATCGTTTTACTTCTTTATGTGTAAAAACATTTCCTCTATTATCTTCAACAATTTTTTTAAGCAAGCTTGCTATATTTTTCCCATTTTCAGCAATTCGCCAGGCACTTTTAATAAAAAAATTATTGATGTTAGCATGAATATAAAGAGGGGTTTTTTCTTTATTACCAGCATAAAGCGCATTTGTTGCGGCCAATAAAGCTTTTAGTTCAATATTCTTTGTTAATGAATTTATATAATCATATGCATTTTCTTTATATTCATCAAATTGAGGCATATCATTAAAATTCAGTTCTCTTAAATTTAAAAGATTAGAAGATTCCCACACTTGTTCCAATTTTTGGGTATAGGTTTCAATTGCTAGTTTTTCTTCAGGAAAATAATTAATAAGAGTTTTTTTGAAATTTTCCATTCCCATGGCATAGGAATATTCATTATCTCCTATGATTATTTTTTCAAAGCAATTTTCGTTTAGCTTGCTAATTTCAAGATTCTTATATATGCCCAAATAGCTATAAATATCATGCAGAATCTGACCTTTATCCAGTGAGCCTGCATAATGCATTCCTGCACTAAAATGACAGCCTTTACGCTCAAATACCTGAAGATTTCCACCTATCTGGTAATGTTTTTCAAGGATACATACTTTTTTACCTTCTTTTGCTAATATTGCTCCACAAAATAAGCCTCCTAATCCGCTGCCAACAATAACTATGTCATATCTTTTCTCCATTTTACTCTTTCCGTATTTTTTTAAACAAATAATCAAAACCAATTATTTCTGAACATGTTAGAACTGCACTAATTGTAACTCCGAGAATACCATGCATATTTAAATTTTGGCCTGTAAAATACAAATTTTTTATTCTGGATTTAGGTGTTATTATAGTTGATAAAGGATCATTATAATCCTTTAGTATTCCGTAAGAAGAGCCTTCCGGTGTTCCTGTATAATCTCTATAAGTAAGAGGCGTGGAAGTATAGTAACAATCAATATGTTGTCTTATATTTGGAAATTTCTTCTCAATAGAATCTATTAATTTCTCTGCTTTTTTTTGTTTAAAATCAAGGTATTCTTCTCCTCTGTTTTCAATATATGTATTTTCCCATTTTTTTACTTCGCTATAATTCATATAGGTCATTGCAATAAGCCCATCTGCCCATTGATCTGATTTTGAAATAGAAGGAGTATATAAAAAATAGTGTTCAGGCCATGTACTTTTCTTGTAATCTACAGTCCATACATTTTCTGTTGAAAAATAATGATGATTATAATTAAGATATGGGAAACTTTTATTTTTTAAGACTATGTATATTGTAAACATTCCTATAGTGTTTTCAAGAGAGGTTATTCTTTTTTTGTTGACTTTTTTTGACAAGTCAGAAGGAATCATTTTTAAGGTGTTAGCAGGATGTGTATTTGATATTATTTTATCTGCATATATCTTTTCACCATTTTCCAGTTTTATGTATTTTACCTGCTTGTCTTTTCCATTGATAGATGTAACTTTTGAAGATAATAATATTTCTCCTCCATTATTTTTTATTACTTCGGATATTCTTATTGCTAATTGAGAACTTCCATCTACCAATCTCCATGTACTTTTTATAAAAGAATAATTAATCAGGGCGTGTACATAAAGTGGGGTTTTTTCAGCTACACCAGCATATAAAGTATTTATTCCAGCTAAAACTTGTTGAAGTTTTTTATCTGGATGAACTGATTGAAGATATTTATATGTGCTAAGCCTTAATGCATCTTCTGCAGATGCTATCTTAGAAGAATTGTCGAATGTGTATAGCGAAAAGGCATCGCATATTTCCTTAAGCGTTTTAATATACCCTTTTAAATTATCTTCACTACCCGGAAAATGAGCAGATAGTTTTTCAATGAAATTTTCATGACCCTGTGCAAATGGATATTCAGTATTGTCATTGCCAAAGCTGATTTTATTAAAACAATCAATATCTAATTGCTTTATTTTTAGTTTATCCATTATTTTAAAATACTTAAAATATCTGTTAAGTACTTCTCCTTCCCCAAGACTTTCTGTATAATTTAATCCGGTATTAAATATGGTTTTGTTTTTAGTAAAAGACTGAATACTGCCTCCTAACTTATTGTTTTGCTCAATTATACAAACACTAAAGCCTTCTCGACTCAGGATGTTACCACAAAGTAAACCTCCTAATCCACCACCAATTATTATTACATCGTATTTGTTATTCATTTTCTAATAATATATGTAATATTAGATGTTTTCTTCGAATTATCAAATCGTTCACAAATAAATCCTTTGCTTTTGGCTATATCACTTATCTTTCTTCCTGAAATATATTCTAATTCGAATTTTGTTTTATTGAACTTGAATATTTTGGTTGATTGTATTTCAGTTTTTTTGGTAACATTTGTTCGTTTTTCTAAATCAGCATCGGCATCTCTGATAATAATCAATCCGTCAGTCGATAATTGGTTCATACATTTACTTATAATTTCTATTTGTAAATTTTCGGGCATGTAATGTAATACATCTTTTAAAATATATACTTCTGCATCCGGAATGTTATTTACTGTAATATCTTTTACAATAAAGTTTAACTTCTCGTCATTAACAGCAATATTATTTGCAAGCTTAATTTTTTCTTCATCATAATCAATGCCTGTAATAATTCTTTCTTTAGAGGTACATCTTAACATATATGCTAAATAACCGTATCCACAACCAATATCTACTATGTTTGCTTTACGGGGAATTATTTCATTAAAAAAGCTATAGTTCTTTTCAAGCCTTAGTTTAACCTTAACATACCATTCTAAAATCGGTCCTTTAAATATGTACTGGTTAACAAGATGTTGTCTGTAAAAGCTTGTGTTTTCTTTTTCAAAACTTAATTCTTCGTACTCTTTTCTTACAAATTTTGTCAGATCTTTAGTCTGTTGTCTATATGTTTCACCCTTTTCTACATTTACTGATCTTACCTTGATCCTATCAAAAAACTTCATGGTAATTTTTCCTGATCGCATAAAAAACTCTGTTTTAGGCAAACACTGGTATGCTCCATGTATAATAAGAGGTTGAATATCCAGATTCAGGTCGTTGGCCAATTTAAGAGCACCCTGATGATATCTCTTTATTGTTCCATCAATAGTTCTTGATCCTTCAGGAAAAACCAATATCGAATAACCTTCTTTTACTTTTTTTCTTATTTTATCAAAACCTTTATCTATGCCTTGATAAATTGGGAAATAGTCAGCAAATCTTACAGCAAAACCATAGAAAGGATTGTGCCAAACCCACTTATTTGTTATTATTATTATTTTAGGATGTAATCTAAGAATAAGCACTATGTCTAAATGAGATTGATGATTAGACACAATAACCGAAGGTTTTGAGAAATCAATTTTGTCTTTATTTAATACTTCTTTTTTAATTGTAAGATTAATTCCAACAATAAATCGGCTTGTTATGCAAATCAACGAATGATATATACGTTTCACATGTTTTCTTGGTATAGGTAATATGTATAAAATAGGGATACAAAGTGTAAGGGTAAAAGTGTTGAATAAAAAAATAAGGAATGATAATATTGATATTACACTATTTAGCATAGTAATAGGCTCGGTTCTTGGTTTTCCTTTTTGTGTGGTAAGTACACCAAACAATAAAGGAAGTATTGTATAAGATATTATCACAACAGAGGCTATTCCAAATATAGAAACCAATGCAATAGATCTTAAGGCAGGGTGATGAGCGAAAATTAATACACCAATTCCTAATATTGTAGTTATCACAGATAAAAGAACCGAAAGCTTGTATGGTGTAACGGGATGGTTTCCATGCTTATAATTATTAAGCAAGCCGCGCATGATAAAAATACTGTAATCAATCCCCAGTCCGAATATAAATGTGGATATTATAATATTGAAAATATTAAACTCAATATTAAACAAGCCCATTAATCCTAGTGTCCATAACCAGCTTAGAATTATTGGGGCGAATGTAATTAAGGCTAATTCTATACGTCCAAAAGCGAGTAAAAGAATTCCAAAAACAATAAGAATAGACAGTAAAACAAGCTTTTTAAAGTCTTTCTTTAGAATATCAAAAAATTGATTAGAGAAATACTGCTTGTCGAATATTATTACATCATCTATTTCATCAAACAGGCTAAATAGTTCGGGTTTATTTTTATGTTCTACTTTTAAAATTGAAATTACAGAATATAAACTATCAGAGGTACTAATATAATTGCCCAAAAAACTATTTTGCAGAAAAGAGAAATCCTCTAATGGAATAGGTTCAAAATGTTTGTTTATTAAATTATAAAATTGATTAAATGCCTTTTCCTTGAATTTGATTTCCTTACCTTTTTCTTTTATCAACGATTCTATTTTAGCTCTATCCATATCATCCCAAAAAGAGTTCCATTGCTTTATTTTCTCCTCTTGACGTTGTGTAGATAGCAATAGATCTATACCTGATGACATTGAAGAAAACAAAGCTTTATCTTGTGCCTTATCCAGTAATTTATTTTGGCATTCTGTTTTCTGTAATGCTTCTTGTAAGGAGTTGCCAATTGTAACAAGATACACAGCACTTCTCGTTTCAGAACTTATTGCCTCTAAATTCTTTTCTGCTTTAGCCAAATGGTCGGGGAGATAATTAAGTAAAGCAATATCACTATTAAAATTAATGTTTCTAAAGGTAAAACCGAAAACAATAGATAACAGAACAATAATAAAGATAGCCGGTTTCTTCTCATGAATTTTATACGCAGCAATTTTATCAAAAAATGTAAACTTAATTTTCGGTTCAGAATTCTTAAAACCTTTTCCTGATAAGAAAACAGGGATCAGCAATAGTACAATTAGAGCAGAAAAGAATACACTAAATGCCCCAAACATTCCCAATTGGTTTAGAGCCTCGGATTTAACAATAAACAAGCATAAAAATGCTGATGCTGTAGTAAAACTACTCATTATAACAGGAAGAGAGATATCTTTTAAAGTTTGTTTTATAGAGCCACTACTCCTAAAATGTGTAAACATGTGTAAGGAATAATCTATTGAAATACCAACTAATACAGCTCCTACGCCTAATGCAATTGCAGAAATACTTTCCGAAATAATAGCTAACAGACTAATTCCCAAACCTGCTCCTAAAATTACAGGAAGAAATAATAATAGTAATATCTTTATTTTTCTAAAGAATAGAAAAAATAGAATAAAGATTATTGCAAATGCTATTGTAACAGTAAGCATTATGTCTGCTTTAATTCTGTTAGCATTTGCCACAGCAACCGCTGTACCTCCATAATACTCTACGTTAACTTCAGAATCGGGATTAACAACCTGGGTAATTGCATGCTCTATTGAATCAATCAGAAATCTGTTTTGTTCGGTATTACTAGAGGAAAATACGGGTTCAATAAAGATTAGTAAATTTTTCTTGTTTTTTGTATAGATACATGAGTTGTGAATATCAAAATTGTCATCTAATTGAAAATTCTGTAATTTTTTTAAAGCCAGAGGAGTAATGCTGAATGGGTCTTTAAAAATATATTTTTTTGTAACAATTCCTGCAGGAGAAATTAATGATTTTAAATTCATTTTCAGGGTGTTCTCAACCTCTTCTTCCGTAAGAAGTTTTTCAAGATGTTTGTAGTCTGCATCTGATAAATAAAACGGTAAATAATTGTAGAAAAAATCGTAAATCTCCAGAAAAGAATCACTCTCTATTTTGAAAGTAATTTTTTTAATCAGGGCAGTATCTTCTTCAAGAAAAGAAACAAGCTCCTGTGCTTTAGATTTAAGAAGCTCTGCATCAGTTTTACTTGTATCCTTACATGAAAAATTTAGAATAATCTGATCGGCGAACTTAGAACTGTTTAGTACCAGATTGATATTGTCCATTTTACCATCGTGAGGAATAATTGTTCTTATATCTTCTTCCAGTTTTACTTTAGATAAAAAGAAAGCAATTATTGCAACAAGCACGACTAGCGTTAATGCAAATATAAATTTTCTTTTGGTATAGAAATTATAAGTATTTACAAATATATTCAGCATTAACTGTTCTTTTTTTTACGTTTTGTAAATAATAATATCATGTATGAAACAAGTCCAAATAAAATTCCTGACAATATAGCAAGAGCTACACTTCCCACCAAATATTGTGTAAAATTCATTTTTATTGTTTCAAAAGAAATATCATCTAATGCTATTCCACAGCTTGCACCGCCCCGTATATATCCACCTAAAATATAACTTAGATATAAAATAAAAGGGATCATTGGTGGAAGACTGATATTTGCAAATATAAAAAATATGGTCTTGTTTAATTTGAATTTATGTGCCAGCAAAAACCCTACAGCCAATTGATATCCCCATATCGGAATAATTCCCATAAAAACACCAAAACCTACAGATATTGCAGTATTGTGTATGGGTGCATTTACTTTAAAAATATCCTCCTTAATAATTTGCTTTAGCTTCTTGTTTTTATACTTCCTGACAATATTTCTTGGTAAAAAGAATAAAAGAGCCAAGAAAACAAGGACTGTATTCAGTATACTTATTCTAAGAAAATCTTTAAAGGGTCTAAAATGAGAAACTCGTTCTTTTTTTGTTGGATAATAGACATCAATAGGTACAGAAAGAACTTTACAGCCTCTCCAGGAAAGACGTACTATAATTTCAATTTCAAATTCATATTTCTTCGTAAAAAATTTCATTTTACTTATAGGCACCAATGGGTATAACCTATAACCCGACTGAGTATCTTTTAAAGAAATTCCGGTTTCCACATTAAACCAAAAATTTGAGAATTTATTTGCAAAACTACTTCCACCTGACATGTTTTTTTTATCCAATTGTCTGGCACCTATAAGAACGGTGTTAGGCTCTTGTTCCAATTTCTCAATAAATATGGGTAAATCATGAGCATAATGCTGACCATCGGAATCAATAGTAATAGCATATTCAAAACCATCATTAATGGCTTTTCTAAAGCCAAGTATTAGGGCATTTCCTTTACCCCTGTTTACTTCGTAACTAATAAATTTTATTGATGCACCAAACTCTTCTATCAAAGAAAGTGTCTCGTCTGTACTTCCATCGTTAATTACATATATATCGTCGCAATATTCTAATGCTTCCCTAATAACATTTGTTATATTTGTGGCATTATTATAAGTGGGAATTAATACACAACACTTTTTTTCTTTGAATCTTTGTTTATATTGTGATCTATTTTCTTTCACAAAACTCCCCTTTCAATTTTAAATAATTCTGCCCTTCAAAATATAGTATTGCATTAATTTTAAATACATTTTCTTCTTCTTTGCTATAGGATATAGTGGCTTGTATTTTATTTTGTTTCGGGTTAAGTACAGATAAGAATTTTATGCTTTTTGCAGTCTTCAACTGTAAATTAATATTTAAGAATTTACTTATAATTTCCTTCACCATTAACACCTGACAAACACCCGGCACTACAGGGAATTCAGGAAAATGCCCATGAAAAACAGCATGTTCTTTATTTATCTCGATCAATGAACATATTTCTCCTTCTTTCTGTGCAGTAATTGTATACTTATAAAAATTCTCTAATAGCATTATTTTAATTTTATCAATCTTAGTTTTATACTGAGTTTAATTCTTTTATGATATATCTCTATTTTCTGAGGTATATTGTTTTTATATTCCGGTATTAATATTTCTACGTGCTTTAAACATTTTGTTTGAATAATTTTTAATATCTCACCATTCTGCGTGTAATAATAGTAATATCTTTTGGATCTATTCTTTATTTTAGTCAATGTTGTCTTACTATTTGTACTTTTATAGGTCTGCTTCTTACTTGTATCTTTTGGTAAATCAATTAAGAGTTTTAAGTCGTTTTGCAAAGTATTTATAATTACCTTTTTATCCATAAATTCCTGACAACTGACAGTTTTAAAAGCATTGTTTTTATATTCCATATCTAACATACTTAAACCGAACTCAGACATAAAAATAATTCTATATGACGTATCTGAAAATGTCTTAAAATAAAACAGTCCGGAAAAATGTTTAGACCCAATATCTATTGTAGTTCTATACAAAGCAGTCTTATATCCATCATCTAAAACTGCAGAAAGACCAGAGGACAGGTTTTTTTCTTTTTCGAAATTCTTTATGGAAACACATCCATTTAGAAAAAGAAAACTAATCGACAATAAAAATATTGGCAGGAATTTCTTCATTTAGTTTTCTGTTAATAAATGAAATTATAGTAAAATCATCTTTATTTTCTATCATCTTTACTTTAACAATATCTAAACTGGCAATATCAAAGTATAATTCTATCTTATTCAGGATCTCTTTCATCTTTTCATCTTTTGGTGTAAGTTTTACCAAATAGGTAGAAGCATTTTTCAGTGCTGTTACATTAAATTTATCTTCTTCCAAAAGAGTTCCTCTAACAGAGCTTATTATTAAGTCATTAATTTCCTGAAAAGCTTTATTTGAATTAATATCGTACTCACTGATCTTATCTTTGTCTTTAATAACAAATTTACCATTGTTAATGACTATAATATATTTAAAAGGGCTTGTGTATTCCCATCTTAATTTATTCTCTTTTTTAAACCAGAACTTTCCTTTTGTTATAATTGTGTCCTCAAGATATTCTAAGTGTTTTATTTGTATAAAATCACTTGAAATAGTATTGGTTTTTGCAGAATTGGCATTAAGATCTTGTTCCAGTTCTTTTAAATTGTTTATAGGATAAAATTTTGCTTTATCTTGCGAAAAAGAACTTAAGCTAAGCATAAATAAAATTAAAATTAAAAATTGCCTCATATCTTTAACTGTTAAATTTTCATCCTGAGTGCTCTGGATTATTTATGATAATTTGTATTTATTTTGGCTCGCAAAGATAAAACTTTTTTATGAATTCATTAGGGATTACTTTAAAAACATACAGGAAGTCTTTTAATAGTCAGGGCTTCGCTTCGACCTAAAATCCGCAAGTTATTAACAAAAAAAGCTGCAAAACATTATTAATAAATATTACGTTTTTTTATTAGCAGATTCCCGATATTCGCTTCGCTAATTCGGGAATGTATTGCTATGTTTTAACGTCATTGCGAGGGCGTAGCCCGTGGCAATCTGCCATTGTATAACAGATTGCTTCGCTCTGCTCACAATGACATTCTGTTTTATCATTCCTTTACAAATCGTTCCGTTTGTTTTCCAATCCTTACAAAATAAATTCCATCAGACAGAGCTGAAATATCAACAGATTGCTTCACAACTTCGTTGCTCGCAATGACGTTGTATTTTAATGACGTTGATAAAACAACTTTTCCGTTAATATCAATAATTTGTAAATTCTTGTTTTTTAAGTCCCCTTTAGAGCCTGTCCCGATTTCTCGGGAGGATTTAGGGGTCATTTCAACAAACAAAGTATTAGAAGTAGGATTAGGATACAACTTAAACCCAATTTCCTTTTTATTTACCTTTCCCACATTTACAGGATAATCTACAACAATGGTTTTTGTTGCTGTATCTACACATGTTCCATGTGTTACTATTACTTCTGCTGTGTATGTACCTGTGTCTGTATAAATATGGCTTGGGTCTTTTATTGTAGATGCTCCTGTATCTCCAAAATCCCAAGCCCAAGTATCCACATAGGCATTGTTATTATAAAATTGTACCTGTGCTGTATCATTAACCAAATAATATGTTGTTGTATCTGAAAATACTCGTGGTTTTAAATGCCTGCAATTTGGTGTTGTATCTTGCCAACAGGCTATACCTTTTTGATGTATTCCGCCAATTGTATCAATTTCCCCTCCTATATATAGTCTGTTTTGAAATACTTCCATTGCATTTATTCCCCATTTTACACTACCTCCTACATTATGCCAGTTTGTTCCATCCCAACGAGCTAATCTACTTGTATAAACCCCTCCAATTGTATCATACGACAGTCCTGAGTATAAATCTCCATTATATACAGCAATTGACAGACAACTTGATTGATAAGAATTTCCATAACCCACTTTTTCCCAATAAAAACCATTCCATATAGCCACATTATCAGTAAAAATACTATCATCAACAATCGTAAATCCGCCTCCCATATATAAGAAATTATTAAATGTATCTACGGTCATATCCAGTATATAATCATTCATATGTCCACCTACATCTTCCCATGCTGCCAAGCCTGTTCCACCAATGTATTTTTTTAAAACATTCCATACCCCCCCTGCATATAATTCTCCATTAAAAACTGCCAATGCTAATGTAGATGCAAATGGTACAGAGCCTATATCAATGTAATCACTTATATCAACATCGTAGGCACATATTCTTGTAGAAGAACTCGGAAAATTTGTTCCAATTATTAATGTGTCATTATAAACAACCATATCTTTTACCGCACTTCCTAACCCACCATAGGTACTTGGTAACGATTCCCAATTTACACCATTCCAACTGGCTATTTTTGCAGTATTTGCTACTCCACTTGCATCAGAACCCCCCCCCCGCATACAATTTATTCTTATATTTAGTAAAGCAATAAATACCTCCTGCTCCAACATTAACTCCACTCTCCATGCTATCCCATTGAACATTATTCCATATTCCTGCACCCATTAATGAAAGAGTTCCTCCAAAATGGAAACTACCACCTACATATAATAAACTATCATCGGGATAAAAAGAACGAACATTGGAATCTAAACTATCTTCCTCAAATGATATCCATTGTTGTGAATATGAATTTATAACCAATAACAATAAAATAATATATGAAATTGTTTTTTTCATTCTTTAATTAAACGTTGATTATTACAAATAATAATGACTAAAATACTTGAAAATTAAAATGACTAAAATTAAATTAAAATGTCCCTAATTCATTATATTCAGATTTAAATATTTTCTTTTTTTAACTATAGAATAATTTAACAATTGGTTGCATTTAATAATCTTTTAATTTATACCCAAAAATACTTTATTTCAATCATTAAACAAAATATTAATTTGCAAATAGTAGTTTTTGATTACGAATTAATATTTTAGGTTAACAGACCGACAGATAGTTTTTTTTATTTAATATTTAACGATTCTCACATTTTTATTTTTAATTTTGTAAAAAATTAAATTGCAATTTAAAATGGCAGAATTAACGGACCAAATAAAAAAAGAAGTTAGAGAAAATGTAATTGATTTCTTTTCGGAAGAGTGTGAATTTGAAAAGTCTAAAATAACTGACACAACGCATATTTTTGATGATCTTGATGGTGATTCGCTCATGTTTTTAGAATTAATTGAGATTTTTAAAAAAAAATACAACTTAAATATTGAACTCAAAGCAATTGGTAAATATAGTGTTAAACACCCGGTACGAACCATTGGCGAATTAATAGATATGCAACTATTAATTATTGAACACGAAAACAATATTATAAACTTATAATTAAAGATGTTATTTGGCGTAGGTGTTGATATTGAAGACCATAATCGTTTTTTAAAATTCCAAAGGTCAAAAGATAACATAAAATATTTGTTGTCGATATTTACCGAAAAAGAGCTTAATAACTATTCAAAATTTAATACTCACCTGAGTTTTGCAATAAGTTTTTGTTGTAAAGAATCATTTTTTAAAGCTTTTGGAGTTAGTTGGAACAATAGTCATATACAATGGAAAGATATTGAACTGGTTTTTGCCGACTCTCCGGAACAAAAAATAGCTTCGGTGTTTTTTTCAGGATACGCGAAAGAATTAATTGTCAGCAATAATCTTATTTATCCTCCCTATTTTGATTATACAATTACTGAATCATCCATTATTTTTGAATCAATTTTAGTATGCAAAACAAAATAACTCATTTATTCCCGGCTTTTGTACTAAAATACACAGGCAAAGAGCTGAATATCATAGAAAAATACGGGTACGACTTTCATAAACGAGTTAGATTAAGCAACGAGCTATTAGATTTAAACCTAGAGGAATTTGACATAATAAAAAACAATTTTACTAACGAAGAATTAAAAAATCAGGTTTTTTCATACATTTTTAGCTGTATATTTTCTGATATACTATATGAAAATAAAAAAACTCCGAAGCTAATTTCAGGATTTAGTATGGGACTATATGCCGCTTTATACCATGCTAAGTCAATTAATTTTAATACCGGCTTGTTACTAATAAATGATATATTTAATGAGATTAAACAAATTTTATCAAATAAAAAATATGTAATGGCCTCGGTTATTGGCTTTAGCCAATCCGACTTAGAATTATTCACCTTCAAGCTGAAAAATGTTGAAATAGTTATTCAAAATGGAATTTACTCATTTGTTATATCGGGAAAAGAAGCAGTAGTAAAACCATTACTGGAAAAACTACAACTTGAGGGAGCTATTCATGTAAGTTTATTTAATGTATCATTTCCTTATCATTCAAAAATTCTTAGAAACCATACCCATACATTTGAATTAATTGCCAATAAATACCAAATAAGCAATCCGAAGATACCATTAATTTCGATGACAGATCAGACCGAATTAACTACCATTAAGCAGGTTAAAAGCGAGATGGTAAAAAACATTATCAAACCTTTAAATTTTTTTAAAACTATTCAAACCTTAAATGACTTGGGCATTAAACAATTTATAGAAGTTGGAGCAGGTACCAGTTTACTTAAAAGCAGTAAATTTATTGAAGGTGATTTTGATTTTCAGGCGATTTCCAATGGGAAAATATTATAACTTTACATTTCAATTATTTTTTATATTTTTGCTTTTATTACAAAAAATAGAATGTAAAAAATAGTTTATGAATAAAACAAAGGTCTAATTCAAAAAATTGGAAAAAACATTTAAATATAATTTTCAGGTTCGCGGTTACGAGATCGACTCGTTCGGACATGTAAACAATGCCGTTTATTTAAACTATCTGGAACAGGCTCGGTGGGAAATTGTGCAAAAACTGGGCTTGCTTAAATTATTTAAAGAAACAAATAGTTTTTTAGTGGTTGTTGAAACCAATATTAAATACATTACTGAACTAAATATTTTTGATAAAGCCTATATTGATACAAAAATGTACCGAAGAGGTTTCTTTTTGGAATTCAAACAGAATATTTTTGAAGCAAGTTCGAAAAAAATATCAAAAGCCACAGTAAAATGTTTATTTGTAGATCAACAAAAAAATCCGATTGATATCCCTAATATAATTTTACCTTACCTGCATGAATAGTATTGACATACAAGAGAACATTTGTGTAATTACGTTAAATAACAAACCCCATAATTATTTAACTAATCCTGAATTTATTCAAACTAAGGAGCTTTGCAGTGCTATTAATGAAAATAATTGTAAAGCAATAGTTATTTCAGGAGTCGGACGGCATTTTTCAGCTGGTGCTGATATAAACCATTTGAAAGAAATGACCATCAATGGTTCATTAAAAACCGAAATAGAAAAAGGTAAAGAGCTTCTTGCTACATTGAAATCATTTAAGCTTCCAATTATTGCTTGTATTGAGGGTACATGTTTTGGTGGTGGGTTTGAAATAGTTTTACAAGCCGATATTAAAATTGCCAGCAGTAAAGCCCTTTTTGCTTTTCCAGAAACCAACATGGACATTATTCCCGGACTCGGCGGAATCGTAAGTCTCACCTGTATTACCGGAAAAAGCAAAGCACTGGAAATTGTACTTAATGGTGATATTATTGATGCCCAAACAGCTAAAGACCTTAAAATTATAGATTACATTAATGAACCAAAAACAACACTTACAGCCGGATTAGATCTGGCTGGATCAATAACTCATCAACGCCCTGTTGAAGTTATTAAAGCTGTTATAGAATCGTTGAGAAATGCTGAAAATTTAGAATATTCAAAAGCTATTGAACGGGAAACCGAGCTGTTTTGTATGCTTGCTAAAAAAGCTTTAGAAAAAAAATGATGCCTAAAAAACATACCAGATCATACAGTATTGAAACTTTTACTAAGCTGATTAATGAGAATCTTTACCACAAATATTTTACGGAAAAAGAGATTAGCTCTTTTGGGAAAAAACGAAAAAAAGGCAGTATGGCAGTCCGCCATATACTAAAACAACTACTTATTGAACATTTTAATAACAAAATAAAACATACAGATATTGAGATATTGAATGACACAACGGGTAAACCAACATTAAAAATTTATAACCAACCTTCTATTGAAACAAAACATATCTATTTTTCATTATCACATTCAAAAGATATGGTTGCTGTACTTGTAATTTTCGAAAACCATGAAGCTTAATTCAATAAAATGGCAGATACAAAATAATTTGGGGTACTTAACATTATCTGCACCTCCTAAAAATGAGATGGACACCACTTTTTTTAATGAATTCTCGTATCTTATAAATGAAATAAAAAACAACAATTCAATAAGCGGTTTAATAATTAATTCAGAAGGTAGACACTTTTCATCAGGAACTAATATTGAGCAACTTCTATCATTATTTTATCAATCTGATTATTCAATCCCTGAACCATTAAAAAATAATCATCGTGCTTTTCAGGAATTATTAGACTTCCCATTCCCTATTGTTGCCTGTATTAAAGGCATTTGCTTTGGTTCAGCATTAGAATTAGCTCTCTGTGCTCATTTTAGGATAGCAGCTCCTAATACTCTTTTAAGCTTACCTGAAACCGGCTTTAATATTATTCCCGGATTAGCAGGCATTTATCATACTCAACAATGCATGGGGAGTGCAAAAACACTACAATTTATACTATCAGGGAACACAATTTCGGCTGATTATGCCAAGAAAAATGGATTAATTGATATTTTTGCAGACAAGAACGAATTGGAGGATTGTGCTGTTAAATTCATTAAAAAAATAAGTAAAAACTACAAAAAGGAATTTAAGCTTAATTATTTACGCTTATTTAAATAACAAAATGCATAATAGTGCTGTAAAAATAATAGGAACGGGAATTTATCTACCAGGTAAAAAATTAACTATACATCAGGTGGATGATATTTTAGGTAGATTAACCAGAGCCCCCAAACGAATTATCAAATGGTTGGACAGAATGCGTAAGCTAATGGATGAAATGCTGGAGGTAGATTTTTACCATTATGCTATTGACCCTATAAGCAAAGAATTTACTGACGATAATATTACCATGTCGGTAAAAGCGGCAGAAATGGCTATTGACAACGCCGGTATCAAAGCAAATGAAATTGATTTTATTGCCTACGGAAGTGCCCATCAAGACCAAATGCCTACTGCATCGGTTCGTATTCAGGAAGAATTAGGAATTAATCATTGTGCTGAGATTTCTATTCATGCCAATTGCACTTCGGCATATAAAGCTTTTTTAACGGCATTCGATTTTATCAGACTTGGACGTGCCAAAACCGCACTGGTAATATCATCAAGTATGTCTTCGTCGGAATTACGAGCCGATTATTACCATCAGGAAATTGTGAAAAAAGAAGAACTGTTTTTACGATATTTTTTGAGTGATGGTGCCGGAGCAGTAATACTTCAGGCACAAAATGATCCCGCCGCAGTAGGTCTTTTTGTAAATAATGTGTATATTGAATCAATTGGAGGCAACAAACCGGCAGCCATGCTGAATAAGAGACCTGCCTACTGGATGAATCCCAAAGAAGAATATGAAAAAGGATATCATCATTTAGCACAAATGTTTAACGAGCAACTTGGAAAACATTTTAATGAAAGCAACGGCAATTCGGTTTTTTATAATGGCTTAAAGCGAATGATAGATCTATATAATATTGATATATCGAAACTAAAATATTTTCAAGTTAATTTCCCTTCAAAGCACATTTCGGAACTTATTATTGAAGAGTGTGAAAAATTAGGCATAAACAAAAATACCCTTTACTCTAAAATGACAAGTATGGGATATACCGGACCACCTATGGTATTTATTACCTTACATAAGATTTTTACAGAAGAAAAACTGGAAAAAGGAGATACGGTAATTAGCTTTGTTACTGAGGTTAGTAAATTTATGCAAGCAGGCTTTACTTTAGAATATCATTAAGATTATAGAATGACTCAGAAAACTAAGCATATAGGTATAGTTGGGGGAGGTAAAATGGGTACGAGTGTATTTAATTTCCTGAGTCAATATAATTTTAAAATTGTTTGGCATATTCGAACAAATACGAATGAAATAAATAAAAAAAATATCCGAAAACTAAATCGGGCACTTAAAAACAATCTTATAACCCTAGAAGATTTCAACTTTAAAATTAAACATCAGGTAATAACAAATTCAATAACCGATTTAACTGATTCCAGCCTTGTTATTGAATGTATCAGCGAAAACCTTTTGTCCAAACAAGCGCTTATTAAAGAGCTGTTTACCATTATCAACCCTGATGCAATTATTGCATCAAATTCGTCATCGTTTAAACCTGAGGTTTTGAGTACGCACAATAATTATAAAACAAGAATTGTAGGCTTGCATTTCTTCTTTCCTGTTGAAATAAAGCATATAGCTGAACTAGTTTTATCGGTTTATAATACGACAGAAAATATTAAAAAAATGGAAGTATTTCTGACATCAATTAATAAATTTTATTTGATTCAAAATAACCAGAATGCTTTTATATTAAACCGTATAATGCTTAAATTGCAGGCAGCTGCATTTAATTATATAACACAACATAATAGTTCTTTTAAACAAATAGATGCAGCAGTAAAACAGTATTTGTTCCCTATAGGTATTTTTGAAATGATGGACCATGTGGGTATTGATATTATTTATCAGTCGGCTAATAATTATATTAAAGAGGAGAAAGATAAAAGTGTATTTCTGCCACTTATAAATTTCATGAAACAATGTATACAAGAAAATAAACTAGGCATTAAAACCCAACAAGGATTTTATAATTACCCTAGTACAATTTCAGCCCCAGAAATAACCGACAACAATAAAAAACAAATAGCTAAATATCTTGTTAATTCATACCTTGTAATTTATAATTGGGCAATTACCATGGGAAATTACAAAACAAGTGATTTAGATTTTTGCATAAATGAGTACCTTGACACAAATACCAGACAATGGCGTAATTTAGTTTAACTATGAGTGAAAAAGTTTTAGTAACCGGAATTAATATAATAAGTTCATTAGGATTTACTATTGACGAAAATTGGCAAAACCTGATAAATGGAAAAAGCGGAATACAAAAAATAAGTTTATTCAATGCAGAAACATTGGATACACAAATTGCCGGTCAGGTTTCCGAAGAATTTGAAGAATACTCAAAAACATTCATTAGAAAGCGTTTGTCTAAACAAATGACGCGAGTTTCTCGTATGTGTTTAACGGCTGCAAAAGCGACAATTGAAGAACATAATATTCCGGTATCAACTTATGATCCGGAACGATGTGCTGTCATACTTGGCATAGTAAACACTGCTAACTCAAGCGTTGAACAAGGCACCAATATTCAAAACACCATTTTAAAAGGAATGAATAATGCAATTTCGGCGTGGATTTCGCTGGAATATGGTTTTGAAGGTCCCAACTATACTATTGCTACCGCATGTGCATCATCGGCATATGCAATTGCCAATGGCTACGATTTAATAAAGCAAGACAAGGCCGATCTGGTTATTGTTGGAGGTGCTGATTCCGCCATAAATCCAGAAGAAATAAACGGATTTAATGCTTTGTATGCACTTTCTACTCATAATCATGAACCTGAAAAAGCCAGTTGCCCTTTTTCTGCCAACCGGGATGGGTTTGTTATTGGTGAAGGAGCCGGAATACTTGTTCTGGAAAGAGAATCGATAGCCAAAAAGCGTAATGCAAAAGTGTATGCAGAATTAGCCGGATATGCGCTCACCAGCGAAGCTTTTAATATTATGTCACCAAAAACTGACGGGCAGGGAATGGCTAAAACTATGGAAAAGGCTATTGCCCATGCCAATATAGATAAGGACGAAATTGACTATATTAATGCCCATGGTACTTCTACAACTTTAAACGATTTATATGAATCGTTGGCTATTGAAAAAGTTTTTGATAAAGAGGTGAAAAAAATTGCCATTTCATCTTCGAAATCAATGTTAGGACATACTATTGGAGCTGCCGGAGTTATTGAGGCAGCCATTACAGTAAATTCTATATATAACAGTATGGTTCACCCTACTATAAACCTTAACCATCCCGACCCTCAACTTAAGCTCGATTATGTCCCAAATGAAAAAAGAGCTTTGAATATCCGATGTGCACTCTCTAATTCGTTTGCTTTTGGTGGTCATAATTCAACTCTGGTTTTTAAAAAACACTAATTTACCAGAACTTAATTTTATGCTACATCTGTTTTATTGTCAAGAAATTTATTGAATAAAACAACATCGTAATTTAATGTATTGATAATCACATAATCAATATTTACAGCATGCCTAAATGCCAAATAAAACGATTTATACCTTTTACAATTATCGGGAAACCCGCCTGCCGAACGGGCAGGTTGGAAATCAAATTGGTATTATTTGCAGAAATCATCATTAAATAAAATATCTTGTCCAATAAAAATTATTTTGTTAATATTGCAGCTTAAACATAGGGATTGATTTACTAGGAAGGATAATATACTTCACATGAAAGAAAAAGATTTATATGTAGAATTTGAACCTCAAAAATTGGTTTATTATGTTGAAAAGGATGATAAATCGTATGGACCGATTATTAGTGGTTCACAACTGTCGGCCAACTATCTTGACGATTTTTGGATAAAAAGACGAAATTTGGAAAAAAAGCTAAGAAAACGAATAATTGCAAACGAAATAAGCCCGGTTTTTTATTATATGACTTTGCAGGAAATGGGTCCAAAAGATCTTGCCAGTAGAATAGGCATAAGCTATCTGAAATTAAAGAGAATCTTTAACCCTGAGCATTTTAAAAAATTAAAAGTTGAAAAGCTAACGGTTTTGGCAGATATTTTTAATATTCCCGTATCAAACTTATTTCAAACATTTTTAATAAAAGATGATGATCGTGAAAAACTTGTATTAGAACAAGAGACAACAGAAAATGAACTATATCACATTACAAAAGTTAGTGTAAAATAAACAATGGATACAAAAATAGATTTTCAACATAAAATGTCGGCACATTGCGAAACGGGTACGCTAACTAGTTTATTGAGCAATGTTGGGCTAGAGATTACTGAGCCAATGGCATTTGGTATTTCTCACGGTATATTCTTTGGTTATTTTAAATCTAAGAATTTCCCTTTCCCTACTTTCATTGTAAGAAGTCGACCTGGTGAAATTAGAGAAAAATTGTCTAATGCGCTTAAAATTGAGCTTAAAAGGTTTAAGTTTAAAAATCAGGAGGAGGGAATGCAAAAATTAGATTCGCTATTAGATGAGGGGCATGTAGTTGGCACACAAGTAGATTTTTTTTATATGGATTATTTACCTGAATGGATTCGGGTACACAATAACGTTCACTTTGTAAATATCATTGGGAAAAAGGATACTGATTATATTGTTAGTGATAGTTATCATCAAAGAACAGCCAACATAAACAGCAGTTTACTTAAAAAAGCCCGATGGGCAGGAGGATATATGGCTCCAAATGGATTTTTGTACTATCCTTTAAAAGTGAATCCTGACGTCGATTTAAAGAAGCCCATAATAAACGGTATTAAAAAAGCCTGCCGCAATATGTTAAATATTCCTATACCTTTTCTTGGTGTAAAAGGAATATATAAGTTTGCGGATAAAATTAATACATGGCCGCAACTTACTCGTGATATTGAGCATCTGTCTCATGAAATTATGAAAATAAATATTTTATTAGAAGATCAGGGTACCGGTGGAGCAGGTTTTCGATATATGTATGCCACCTTTTTAAAGCAAGCTAGTAATATTTTGAATAATCCTGTACTCAATGAAATGTCTGAAAGAATAATGGAAATTGGCGATGATTGGAGAAATATTTCCTATTTTGCTGCTAAAATTGGAAAAAACAGAGATTTAGGTGCCAATCGCATTAAAGAATTAAGCGAATTGATTAGAAAACAAGGCGATGCTGAAAAGAAATTTTTCACTGATCTAAAGAAGGTATATTGAAAATTTGAAAATTATGACTGAAAAAAATAATCCTGAACTAGCATTAGAAATAACAAAGCTTATAATAGAAAAATTGAATATTTTACATGTTACTGCTGAAGAGGTCAATATTAATTCACCATTATTTGGTGATGATAACGAACTTGATTTGGATTCTATTGATGCTATTGAAATTGTTGTGGAGCTACAAAAAACGTATGGCGTTAGAATAAATAATGAACTGCCGGTTCGTGAAATTCTTTATTCTATTCAATCACTGGTAGATTTCTTGACTAAAGAAAATGCTACTAAAAAAATAATATAATAAAAAGAAAATAACCCAAGTGTTTACACCAAATTTTTAATTAAAATTAAAATTAATGAAACACTCATATTTACTTGTGGGAATTAAAGCCGGGCGTTTTATTTCAATGATAACTCGAAATAAAGGGTTTTCCTGCAAGCATATTTTTAAAGTTTTATTTTTGTTAAATGCAGGTATTTGGTCAGGTATTTTTTCTATTGTTGAAAAAAGGAAGTATAAAAACAAAATTAATTCGACTAACAAACTTAAACCTCCGGTATTTATTGTAGGAAACTGGCGTACAGGAACTACTTTCTTGCATCAATTATTATCAGTCGATTATCAGTTTACAACACCTACTGTTTTTAAGGTTTCAAATCCTGATCATTTTTTAGTATCAAAAAAGTATTATATCCCAATAATGTCAAAGGTTTTAGGTAATAAGCGCCCAATGGATAATGTTAAAATCGGTATTGACGAGCCTCAGGAAGATGAGTATGCATTATTAAAGATGTGTAAAAATTTGCCACTTGAAAAACTAATATTCCAAAAAGGCGAAAAATTCTTTTTAGATGGATATAACGATTTTGTGCCTGAAAATGAGCAAGAATTTATGAAAGCCTTGCAGTTGCTGGCAAAAAAACTAAGTGTTGAATCTGATAAAAAAGCACTATTTAAAAACCCTTTTCACTCATTAAGAATACCGCTTTTACAAAAGAATTTTCCTGAAGCAAAATTTATTCACATATACAGAGACCCAAATGATGTAATACCTTCGGCCATGCATATGTGGAATATTGTAGGAAGTCAGAACATCTTAAAAGGCAATTGGGTTTCACCAACAGTTATATCATTATCTGAGCTATATAAGAAAATTATTATATCGGTTCGCCAACAATTGAAAAAATTGGGTAATAATCAGTCAATTGAAATTAAATTTGAACATCTTGAAAAAAACCCGATAGACTGCATTGAAAACATTTATCAGAAATTGGACATGAAATTTACTTCTGAATACAAAAATAATTTAATAAACTACTGTAATGACCTAAATGATTATAAAAAAAATAAGTATAATGTTAACGATAACGATAAAAAGCAAATAAAAGAAATACTGTTTGATACAATACCGGAATATTTTTAATATTTAAACATCATAATTAATGAAATTTCATTTAATATATCCTTCGTGGTCGAAACTCAAAGAACAAACAAATTTTAATTTGCCACCACATGGTCCTGTAGTAATGGCTGCTACAATTCCCGAGTATGTTAATATTCAATTTACCGACGAAAATGTAGATGAATTAATCTATGACGATTCGGTTGATTTTGTGGGAATCTCAATGATGCTTACTGCACAAGTAAAGCGAGGCTGGCAAATAGCAGACAAATATCGTAGCCTTGGTAAAAAAGTAATTTTTGGAGGAATTTCAACCATGTTACATGCCAAGGAAACTCAGGAATATGCTGATTCTATATTTTTAGGTGAAGTAGAAGGTCGTATGACAGAGGTTTTTAAAGATTTTGAAAATAACCAGTTAAAGCCTGTGTACAACTATATGGGTAAGCACCCGGATATTAGCCTTGTTGGCACAGCAAAACGCTCTATTCTTAATCGGGAAAAATATTACCACAAAGGTATTCAAATGGTTGATCTCTTTCATGCATCGCGTGGATGCCGATTTAATTGTTATCCTTGTTGTGTTTCATTTTTAGGAGGCAGGCAATTTAGACCTCGCCCGATAGAGCGCGTTATTGAAGAATTAGAAACCATTGAGAACAACCGCCTTTTTATTGTAGATAACTCATTGGCTCAGGATAAAGAATGGGAGAAAGAGTTGTTTCGTGAAATGATCCCATTAAAAAAGAAATGGTGCAGCCATCCTATAGAAAATGATGCTGAGGTATTAGACCTTGCCGCACAAGCCGGGGCATGGTATGTTTATCAAGCTATTTTCGACACCTCCGATTATATAAGAAAACGAATTAAAAGATACCACGATCATGGTATTAAGGTTGAAGGCACTATTTTATTAGGACTTGATAACCAAACCGAAGATGATATTTATCGATTAATCGATTTTTTGCTCGAAATGAATCTTGATTTGGCTGAATTTACTATATTAACCCCGTTTCATCATACTAAAGCTTACGACGATATGATTCGTCAAAAACGTATTTTTGACACTAATTATGATCATTATAATGCAGAAAGAGTGGTTTTTCAACCTAAACACATGAGTCCCGATAAGCTTCAGGAATTGTACCAATATGCATGGGATACTTTTTATAAAGATGAAACACAGGAACAAAAAATGTTTAAATTAATATTGGATGTAATTGAAAAAGAGATGCGTGATGGTACTTATCGTCCACGGAAAGAAGATTTGGCGACCTCAACTTTTGGCAAACCAATAACTAGATAATTATTACATATTTTGCTGAGATTTAGCATATAAACAGTAAATTAACAATAATGGAACTTGAAAATTTTGAATACAACTTTATCAATCAGATATATAAATATGATGGTTTGTGGGGGCGTAAATCGAAATGTGGGTTAAAGCTTGTAAATAAGTCTGAAACAGCTATTGTAATTGTCACCGATTTGTATGAAGAAAACCCGGGTGGTTCAATTACAGAGTTCTGCGCCGAGCTAGCCATGTTGATATGTAAGGAGTTTAACATTGATAACAATAAGCTGATTTTTATTCACCATGTTCCTGAAGTGAATTCAAGTCTTGATTTTTATAGTGAGGCTTTTTACAAGGTTTGTTTTGAAACCTTAGAAGGAAAATTACAAAATCCAGATTGGCATCCACTTACGCGAGACGAGGTTGAAAAAATGATTCAATCATAAATTGAAACTTAATAATCAATAACTTATTTATTAAAATGTTTTATTTTGTTGAGAATTAATAAACATTGGAATTTATTGAATTGGTTTAAATGGCAATTATCAATTATAAGATATTTGTTGATTTTAGGTTTTTGTTTTTTAGGTAATGCTTTAAATGCCCAAAGTTTAACACAAACAATACAGGGAAAAGTTTATAATGATTTTACCGGAGCTCCGTTACCCGATGTAAACATAGGTATCAAAAAAGATTCTGTATTAATTGGGTGCTTTACTGATAATAACGGTTTTTTTATTGTTGAAAACATGCCTATTGGAAAATACTCTATTACTGCCCTTTATATTGGATATAAAAGCTATTCTATAGATAATTTAAACCTAACATCAGGTAAAGCAATCAATTTAGAAATATGGCTAACTGAATCAACAAAAGAAATAGGAGTGGTTTTTGTAAGTGCGTATGAGCGTAAAAACCAGCCATTGAATAAGATGGCAGTGATTGGTGCTCGTTCTTTTACTTTGGAAGAAACCAATCGTTATGCAGGAGCATATGGCGACCCGGCACGCATGGCCATGAATTATGCAGGAGTATTACCAGTTCGCGATAATAGGAACGATATTATTATTAGAGGTAATTCGGCCTCCGGATTACAATGGCGTATCAATGATATTGAAATACCGAATCCAAACCATTTTGGTGCATCAGGAACTACCGGTGGACCAATAACAATTATCAATACAAACCTACTCTCGAGATCCGACTTTTTTAATGGGGCTTTCCCTGCTGAATATGGAAATGCTATTGCCGGAATATTCGATTTAAAAATGAAATCAAGTAATCTTCAAAAGTGTGAAAAGTGGATTCAACTTGGGTGGAACGGCTTAGAATTTGGTGCAGAAGGCGCAATGAAAAAAGGTGGAAAAGCCTCTTATCTTTTTAGTTACAGACACTCACTTACCGATATTGCATATAGACTTGGATTTAGTTATAAAGAAAAAATTGAATACAAAGACTTATCTTTTAAATTAAACTTTCCCGGCATAAAACTGGGTAGTTGGACTATCATTGGTATGGGTGGAAATAGCAGGATTATTTTTGACGAACTAAAATATGACAATGATGAAAGAACATTTAATTCGTATGGCGAAATATTAGATAATTATACCTCAATGGGTGTTTTAGGAATCACAAACAGGATTTATCCCAATGAAAAATCAAAAATAGTAAATATCATATCTGTTACAGGTAATAGTGTTAAAAACAATATTGACACTTTTTCGGTTGCTGAAAAATCATCTTTTTTGTGGGCTTTAGAAAATACTGAAGAAATTAAATACACGGCAAGTACTAAAGTAAATTACAAAATAAAACAAAGGGCAAATATCACAACAGGGGCAATTTACAACCATTATGTAATGTCGTTTAACGATGTTCAATACCTTAATAATAATTATGTAAATTATACCGATACTTCGAATGCTCATGCTGACCTTTTACGGCTACATATTGGATATAAACAGCGATTTGGAGTGCGATTTGAAAGTTATTTGGGATTACATAGTCAGCTATTCTTTTATAATAATTCAAAGGTAATTGAACCTAGGGCGGGATTGAAATTTATTATTAATGAAAAAAGTGACATTTCCTATGGATTAGGTTGGCACAGTCAGCTTCAACCAAAAGTGATCTATTTTGTACAAACCGAAAAACCTAATGGACAAATTGAATATACCAATAGTAAGCTTGATTTTACTAAGAGCACTCACAATACTCTGGGCTATAATTATCAAATAAATAAAGATTTGCGATTAAAAATTGAGGTGTATTACCAATATCTATTTGATGTTCCGGTACGAATCACCCAGCCTGAATATTCGCTTATTAATTTTGGCACCGAATATTATATAGAACGAAAAGACAGCTTAGTTAATGAGGGTACCGGGCAAAATTATGGTATTGAATTTACATTTGAACAATTTTTAAAAAATAATTTCTTCTACCTGTTTACTGCTTCATTATTTGAATCAAATTATACCAGTATCGATAATAAAACCCGCAATACAGCATATAATGGGAGATATGCTTTAAATGCTTTAGGGGGATATGAACTTAATTTTCCTAAAAAAAATGTAGCCATGATTTTTGGCATTAACTTTACTTATGCAGGAGGAAGTCCTTATGTTCCTTTCGACCAGGAAACTACTGTTAAATATGGCAGGGTTATGTATGACTGGCAACATGCATATAATATTAGACGTGGAGAATACAAAAGGGCCAGTTTGCGAATAGGAATAAAACGTAATTTTAAAAAAGTCAGCATGGAAACTACTTTAGATTTACAATACAGATCAGATTATACAAACATATATCTGGAAAGAATAGATGTTATTACAGGTGAAATAATTAATACATATAAAATGGGGTTTTATCCAATGGCAAATATGCGAATTAGTTTTTAACCCAAACTATGCAATAGAAATAAAAATAAATTTCTATTGCATAATCGGGGTTTAACAATATTTATAATTATTGTTAATTTCAGAAAAAAACCAATATTTTTGCAACACTAAAATTACTTTTATGACAATTTTTATAAGAAAAATATTTCTTCTGTTTTTATTTAACTTCTTATCTCTTATCGTGTTTTCGCAAAAGCATCATTTGGAAATTAAGTATGTTGGACTTGGTTGGCATCCGTCAGATGAAGGAATGAATGCAGATAAAATGCCACTTAAACTTGACGAAGATGGTACTTTTATGCTAAATATTGGACTCGTGGGAAGTTTGGAAAGGTATTTTAAAGAAGATGGAAAGTTAAGCCTTGAGTTAATGGGGTCTTATTCTTTAGACTGCGCCATGGTTTCTGATCTTTTTTTCCATTTTGGTTTTAGAGGAACTATTTTTACTATAGGAAAACATTCACTTAATGGTGGTATTGGTCCAACTATTTTAGTACGCCGAAATTGGCACGCTAAAATTGATGATTATCAAAATTTAGGTTATTTTAATGGTGATGAAGATGATTATTTTCAATGGAAATTCTTTTGGTATGGAGGAGATATTGAATATAATTATGCTTTTAATGAAAGAAATTTTCTTTCTGTTTCAATAATTCCAGGATTTCCAAAATATGTAGTGTTATTCATAGGTTACGAACGACGAATAGGAAAATCATTAAAAACAGAATAAATGTAAAATTTAAACAAATTAGTAATTAGTTTATGAAGGTATTATTAATAAATCCCCCTCGATCGCCTCACAATAGTATTTTAAAATATGCCTCTGACAAAGCAAAAAAATACATACATAAAAAATTAATTGGACCACCTTTAAGCCTATTAACTTTAGCCGGTGCTATTCCCAATCACGATGTTATTGTTTGGGATACAAAAGGAGAATACGATTTAAATGAAAACGCACCGCAGTTAAAAGAAATGGTGCAAAACTTAATGCACGAACATCAGCCAGATGTAGTTGGAACTACAGTAATTACTTCAGAATTTTATTTTGGTGTAGAGATATTGCAAGCGGCAAAGGCAGTTAACAAAAATGTGCTTACTATTATTGGAGGATTATATGCAACGCTTTGTATCGAAGACTTTACAGATAAATCAATAGATGTTATTTGTCGTGGACAATCTGCACATCTTTTTAGAGCAGTTGTTGAGGCCAAAGAACAGAATAAGCCTTTAGAATCGGTAGGTGGAATTTATTTAAATACTGATAATGGTCCACAAAAAACCAAGGGTAAAGTTTTGGATTGGCATCCGGCAGGTAAAGATTTTATTTTTCCTAACCGATCGTTGCTTGACCGATGGAAAGAAACTTACAAAGTAGGTAATGCTCCTTATCCCAGCACTTATTTATTCAGCTCATTAGGTTGTCCTTATTCCTGTACATTTTGTACTATTTGGAGAGAATTTGAAGGTAATTACCTACAGCGAAAAGTTGAGAGTATAATACAGGAACTGAAAACTATTGATTATAAAATTGTTCGGTTTGCTGATGCTAATACAATTGTAAATATAAATTTTATTAATAAATTATTCGACAGGATTGAAGAAGAGGGGATTAAGAAGACCTATATTATGGACATCAGGTCGGATATAGCCGTTAAATATCCCGGATTAATTGAGAAATTGGCTCGCAATGGTCTCAAAGTGGTAATTTGCGGATTTGAATCTTTTAGAGAAGATGAGCTTAAAAAATATAATAAGAGCTCTTCTGTTTCGTTTACTACTCGTGCAATTGAAATATTTCACAAAAATGATATCATGTTAAGAGGGAATTATGTGATTCCTAACAATTATACACTTAGTGATTTTAAGGCTATGTCTGATTTCGCAGGAGCTTATAAAGTTTCGTATGCAGGATATACAATTCTAACACCTATGCCCGGAAGTATTTATTATAATGAAATGAAGCACCTAATTAACGATTTTGATTTATCTAAATATAATTTCTTTAATTGTGTTTTACCTACCAATATTCCGCTCGAAGAGTTTTATAAAAGTGTATCCGATTTATGGTTAATTAAAAAAGGTGAAGATGTGATATAATTTACTGTTCTGTTAAAAATTTAATAACATAGTCAGGATCCATGTCTCTGTAATTACTAAGGTTTATAATTTCACCATTTTCCAGGTACATTAAAAAAGGTATATCCTTATCCGAAATTTTATAAAATCTTTTCGCATCAAAAATGGTATAAGGAATGTTGTTAACATCTGTTTCTTTTAAAAACTCTGGGAGAAGAGTATCTTTATTTTTATTGTCTAGAAATATTATGTATATAGAAAGTGTATTCTTACTTTTTCGCTGAATAACTGACAGTTTACTTGCTGAGTATTTACATACAGGACATTCCACAGAATAAAAACATAATAGTTTTCGTCCTTCAAGCAAATTTATTTGCTTATTGTTAAAATTTATGTTTTCCAAGTCTTTTCCTTCTACTCTCATTCCCGGTTTTATAACATAAAATCCTTCATCATCATAAATATTTACAGTATTTAAGATAAACGGAGTTGCTGTTCCTGCTATTATTATAAAGACTGTAAGAAATGGTTTTATTTTTTTCCAAGTCCAATATCTATAATCAGATTTAATAATTAGAAATACAATTAGTGCTAAAAGCACAATATTTTTGATTATTGATTCAATGGGTTTCATTTGTATTATTGAACCAAAACACCCACAATTATCATTACTGCCAAAAATAAATCTAAAATAAAGCAAGAATAATGTAAACCCAACAAGTGTTATTGCTGATAAGTATAATGTTTTTTTAAGAGATATATTAAATACTAATAGTATTCCTAAAATAAGTTCGAAACAAATAATAAAACGAGCAAAAAATGATGATAGAAACCAATTACTAATATTTAGCTTAACAAGAAGTATCTCAAGAGGTTCTATTGGGTATAGTTTTAAAATAGCTCCAATAATAAAAACAGAACCTATAATTATTCTAATTAATGTAGTAATTAATCTTTTTTTTTGTGATATCATGATAAAAAATAAAAAAAAAGGAGATTAATAATTTGAATTAATCTCCTTCCTAAACAATATTTTCAATTATTTATTTAGGCACACAACTTTCTACAGGAATAGTAAGAACTTTGTCCGCAGCATCATTACATGCTTCAGTTGCGTCTTTACCTTTTCCAGTTTTGTCATATGTCTCTAAACTTGTTAATGATGTACAAGTACAATCATATTCTTTTTTACAATTTGAGAATAAAAAAAGAATTCCTATAACAAAAAATAAACCTAATAACTTTTTCATAAAACAATTATTTTAATTTATAATTAAGACTTAATCGCGATAAAGGTATAATAAAATTTCATACTATACAAAAAAATAATTTTAATTAAAAATTTCATCCTTATCGGCATTAGCAAACAAATCCTTTAAATTCGAGGGGCTTTCGCCTTTGCATCAAGATTGAATTATTAAAATTCCCCCATTACCTTTTATTTTTACTTTTGAAACTGGCCTGACTCCTATTTAATTGTCATTAATAAATTTTGTTACCATCGAATATTTTTCTTTAAAAAAATCAATTTAATAAATATAATGGACATTCATCTAAATTATTTATAGTATTCTTGTGTAAATTTTTAAGTTTAATCTTAATGAAGATTACATTCATTTATCCAAAGTTTGAAAGATTTTTTGAGTCTAGACCAGAATTATGCGATTTGTCATATGTTAAGAATCTTGGTAATTTTAAGATGCCACCTGCATTAGGTATTCCTATTCTTTCTGCATTATCTTGTAAAAACCATAGTTTAAAATTGTATGATGAGAATGTTGAAGAAATAGATTATAACGATGATGCCGATTTAATAGCAATTAGTTTTTTTACTCCTCAGGCGAATTACGCATATGAAATTGCTAAAAAATTTACTGCAAAAGATAAAACTGTTATAGCAGGAGGGATGCACCCGTCTTCAATGCCTGAAGAAGCATCCGAGTATTTTGACTCTGTATGTGTTGGTGAAGTTGAAGGTGTCTGGAATGAAATATTATCAGATTTTCAAAATGGGCAATTGAAAAAAATATATCATGGTGGCACTCCTGACATGGGGCTTGTTCCTATTCCTGACAGAGCTATTTTTTTTGAGAAAAATAAGTATGACTGGGGAGCAAAACTTATTCAAACGATGAGGGGTTGTAGTTTTAATTGTGAAAATTGCATTATTCCATCGGAATTTGGTAAAAAATTTAGATTTAAGGATATAAATAAGGTTGTGGAAGAAATAGAATCACATCAGGTTAAAGGCGATTACTATCTTATTGATGATACTTTAGTATTACCTCATAAGGCGTGTTTTAAATTCAGAGAAGATTTGATGAAAGCTTTTTCAAAGATGTCGCCTAAACCGAGGTTATTTATGTCCGGGTCATTAAATATGAATACAGAACCTGATTATCTTAAAACCTTAGTTGATGGAGGTGTTGTTAGTTTATATTTAGTAACCGGATGTGATCCATTTTCAATAAAAGCATTTGAAAAAGGGGAAACAAAATATTTCAATTGGGCTCTCGAAATAGTAAAGGATATTCAGGATGCCGGAATTCAGGTATTTACATCTATCGGTTTTGGATTTGATTTTCAAGATAATTACGTTTTTGACATTTCATTGGAATTTCTTGAAAAAGCAAAAATCAAGACCACAGAGTTTTATATACTTACCCCATTTCCACAATCACCGGTTTGGCACAGATTAAGAGAAGAGGGTAGAATATTACATTACAACTGGACAAAATATAATACATCAAATGTCGTTTTTAAACCGAAAAACTTTACAGAAAATGAATTATTGAATGGGTACATTAAATGTTGGAAAGAATTCTATTCAGAAAGGTCATTTAAAGAATCCCTTAATATCTTTGAGAAATAAAATATTAGGATAACTAGTTATATGTCGTCTTAAAATAGGTTGACAGTTTTAAAATAAAAGCTCTTCTATTGTTACGGCTTTTAACTTGTTTTCTTTTAAATATTTAAGTATTTCTTCTGTAAGCCAACAAATATGTTTTGTTCTATCATGCAAAAGGATAATATCTCCTCCTTTTAGTTTCTTTGTAATTCGTTTTAGAATGAGCTCCTTATTCTTATCTGATGTATCAAAAGATCTTATATTCCAACCAATTACTTTTAATTTTAACTTTGATAATGCCATGGCAACAAATGGATTCGTAACCCCATAAGGAGGGCGAAAGTAGTAATTTTCATGTTGTGTTAATTTCTTTATTTCATTTTGTGTTTTAACAAGCTCTTGTTTTATTTTATTTGGTAGCTTTATTGGGAACGTATTACTATGATAATACGAATGGTTTCCTATCAAATGACCATCAAAAAAAATGTTTTCTGCTATTTTCTTATATTTTACAATATTTTCACCAATTATAAAAAAACTGGCTTTTGCATTGTTTTTCTTTAATATCTCCAGAAGTTTAGGCGTATTTTCTTCATGTGGACCATCGTCATAAGTGATAGCAACCTTGTCTTTTATTTTAGGATTAGAGTTAGAGGACCTTACAAACATTTGAGATCGAATATTAGAAACACCCCAAATAATTACAGCCAAATATATAATAGTTGAACCAGATAACAGAATAATTAATTGAAAAATTTCATTAGCAAACAGAAGTGAACAGGTTACTAATAAGCAATATATAATTAATAAAAAATAAAATCTTAACATTTAGATAAAAGAATAAATGAATGTTCATGTCCTTTACTGTAGTTGTGGATCAAAATATTTTCAATAGATTTTTTGCTTTTACTGTTTGTTTTTACTGCATCAGGAACAAATTGGTTTTGTATTATTTTTGTACCTAACCATGTTGCAAAACTAGAAGCAGTATCATATTCGCCAACTAAATGTTTGTATCCAACATGTATGCTTTCTTTAAAAATTTGTTGCATTGAAGTGTAGTTTTTATCTTCAAAAACATCTCCATTAATGCCAGAAATCAAAACATCAATATCATTTATAAACTTTTTTCTTTGAGTAAAGATTTTTTGAAGATCTATTGGGAGCTTATTTTCATTGTCTATTTTATTAAAAACCGATATAGCTGTTATTTCTGCAATATTTTTCTCTGACTCCTGATTTGATAAGGAAAAAAAGCATGCTCCTTCTCCCGGGATATATCCTTTAGTATTTGACTTAAGAATGTTATTTACAGGTACTTTTGTACAGCCTGCTTTTTTAAGTAGCAAATATATTTTTTCGGTAATTTCATCAATACTTCCCAAAAGAATATTACTTGCATTTTTTTCCTGAAACATCATAAAAGCATCAATAAGAGCAGTTTCAAACGACACTTCTTGTTGTGAAAAAGTAAAATTGTAGTTTTTACAATCTATTAATAAAGCTATTTGTCCTGAAACGGTATTATGTGTCGATTGTATAAACGGTGTTGGATTTAATAATGATTCATCATTTTCGATAATCTGATCCAAAAACTTTATAGTGTCATCAAGGCAACCTAAACCTGTTCCAATAATTATAGCATCAGGTTGTTCAATATTGGCTGTTTGTAGAGCTTTTATAGAGCTAGCTATCCCCATTCTAACAATTTTACTCATTCGTCTGAGTAGTTTTGGATTAATGTATTCTTTATAATCAGGTTTAACACAGGAGAAATAATCCCCTTTTAGTTCATTTATATTTGTTAAAAATTCATTTGTATTAAATGTATTTTGAGGAGTAATAGCTTCTGCCGAATTAATAAATACATTCATATCTAATTATTTTGAAAAAATTATTGATGAATTATTTCCTCCAAAACCAAATGAATTGGATAATACATTATTTATACTTCTTTCGTCAACTTCAGTTTGAGGTTTAATTCCAATTTCTGAAATAGGAGTCTCAAAATTAAGATTAGGATAAATTATGCTATTTTGTATTGAAAGAACAGAAAATACAGCTTCAATTCCTGCTGCTGCGCCCAATGTGTGCCCTGTAAAAGCCTTAGTAGAACTAAATTTTGGTACTTTATTGTCAAATATTCTTTTTAATGCTGCACCTTCAGATAAATCATTATTAGGTGTGCCTGTACCATGGGCATTAACATAATCTATTTCTGAATAATCTATTTTGCTCATTTTTAAGGCTTCATACATAGCTTTATATGCTCCTTCACCGTCTGGTGATGATGCCGTTTGATGATATGCATCATTTGCATTTGCATATCCTGTAATCTTACAAATAGATTGCTTTTTCCTTTTTATCATTGATTTTTCAGACTCAATAACCAAAAAACCTGCTCCTTCACCAATATTAAGCCCTTTTCTATTTTCATCAAATGGTTTACAGAAATCCTTGTCTAAAATCATTAATGTGTTAAAACCATTAAGTGTGAATTTAGATAAAGCATCAACACCACCAACTATAGCTCTATCAATAATTTCGTGTTGAATTAATTTAATACCATGAATAATTGCATTGGCTCCTGAAGAACATGCTGTACTTATTGTTGTTCTATATCCATTAATCCCCAGATATTCACAGATTTTATTGCTTGAATCGCCACAAGGATGTGTTAACAAGAAATCCATTTTTGAATCAGAGTCAGTAATTTCAATTTCTGTTTTATCCATACCCCCAACTGTGGTGGCAGAAATCAATCCGGTTTTTAATTCTTCATTATTAATGTTAATCTCGGAATTATTTACCGCTTCTTTTGCAGCAATTATACCAAGCAATGACGTTCTGGAAAATTTCTTTATTTCAGAATGTGGGAGACCTAATATATCTAATAACTGATAATTAGTTAATCTGACTTCTCCAACTTTGAATTTATCCTTGTGAATGGTTTGTAGAATTTTTATAAAATCTAATCCTGATTTTTTATTTCTCAGGGATTCAAAACACTGTGCAGCATTGTTTCCAATAGCAGAAATGACACCAACTCCTGTTACAAAAATATCTTTTTGCATAAGCAAAAGCTTAAATATTATTTTCCTTTGTTCTCTGTAATGAATTTAGCTAATGATTCAATAGAATACATTATTTCCTTTCCTTCCTTAGGATTTCCAATTTTTATATTATATTCTTTTTCTAAAAGAACAATAATTTCCAATGCATCAATTGAGTCTAAGCATAAACCATCTCCAAAAAGAGCTTCGTTTGCTACTATTTCATCAGGCTCAATATCTTCCAGATTTAACTGCTCGATTAACTGCGTTTTTAATTTTTCAATTAATTCATTCATGATTATATGTTACATTTAAATTAGTTTCAATAAATTCTAAACTTCCTTCATTTTTAGAGATTAAATATAAATCAGTCTGGTAGTCTTCATTCATATTTATCTCTATCCATCCTGTAATGCAAAGCTTTGTATTGGTGTTTTCAAAAAGATATTTTACATATTCAGATATAAATTTTGTGTCAAATTTATCTTGAATAAAAAACAAGGATTCTCCTTTAATATTATTTTTAATACTAATTTCTCCGGAAACAATATTTGGTAATGTGTATACAAAGACTGCCGGGCTGGGTATTTCAGATAGTGTTTTTTGATAGTTTTTATCTGTATGCAAGGATGATGATGAGTTAGCAGTAATAATAGCTATTTCTTCAGGTAAAATATTTTCTCTGTTAAGATCTCTTAAAAGTAAATCTGCAGAAAGAAACCCAAGTTTACATAATGCATCCATCTTGTAAAACTTGCTATATTTTATTTCATAGTTTTTATAGACAGATTTTGCAAAACTTGAAAAATTTTCATCACTTTCTACTGAGAATTTTTTTTCCTGATCTATATAAACTGTATTGTTCAACAGCTTAACATGTTTATTTATATATAGTTTATTCATGTTTTAAAAATAATGCGGCTGCATTACAGCCTCCAAATCCTGATGCTAGTTTTAACAAACAATTAAGTTGTTGATCTTTTTTTTCTTGAATAATATTGATGTTTTCAACAGTCCCGGGGGTAGTACACCCTATTGTATTTATTAATATGTTTTTTTTAAGAGATTCAAGATTGATTAAAGATTCTATAATTCCTGCAGCACCTAATGTGTGCCCAAAATAACCTTTAAGGCTATTGGTAGGAACTGATTCTAAACCTGCCCGCGAAATAGCTTTTGACTCCATATCATCATTATACAGAGTAGCTGTTCCATGTGCAGAAATCAGATCTATGTTTTTATAATTTTTTGTCGCATTGTTTATTGCAATAAACAGACCTTCTCCTGTAGTCGACGGACCAGAGATATGATTGGCGTCATTACTGGTAGCTCCATTTACAATTTCTATACTACTTTTATCTTTTGTAAGAATGATTGTGGCAGAACCTTCCCCTAAAGTTAAACCATCTCTATTTGCATCAAATGGTTTGCAAGGACTTGCGCTAAGGGATAAAAATGATTGAAATCCGGAAACAACAAATCTTGAAAGAACATCAGTTCCATTAACTATAACATTGTCGTATAGCCCTTGGCTAATTAATCTTTGACCTAAAATTATTGCTGCAATACCTGAAATACAGGCATTTGAAATAATCATAGGAGTATTATACAAACTAAAGAACTCTGAAATTATTTTTGCCGTTGTGTATAAGTTTAGTCGCTCTTTAGAAAAATCTTCTCGTAAATCATCATCTAACAATTCAATATTTCCTTTTGTTGTAGATAATATAAATAGTGTACGAGGATCAGAAAGAGGTATGGTAGAATTTTTAAGAGCATTTTCTATTGATAGTATAGAAAGTTTTTCAAAACGAGTGTATTTTTGTATATCTCCTAAAGCCTGAAATCTCTCATTAATTTCAGTATTATCAATAAGTGATGCAGGAAAAGGTTTTGAAGACAAGGGAGTGTTTGTGCATGTTCTTATACCGGTTTCTCCATTAAGGATATTATCCAAATTTTCTTTTGTTGAAAATCCCAAAGGAGTAATTATATTATCCTGCCCTATAAATACTTTCATCATAATCAATTTCTTCAAATTAAATCAAACCCCATTTTTTTTTGCCATTCAATATAAAAATCCGGATTTGTGAGTTGAAGTTCTCCTTGTTCATTTATAAAAATTTGTGTGCTTTTAGCTGTTAATGCAACTGAGTTTGTAGCAGCATTAAAAATTTTGTATTTAAAAATTATTTTAGCAGCTTTGGATATGATATATTCTGTTTCAATAATTATGCTTTCCCCATATTTAATCATTTGCTTATAATCAATATCCAATTTTACAATTGGTGGCATGAACCCGTGTTTAAGAACATCATAATACCCTAATTGATACTTTTCTCCAAATGATTCCCTTCCATCTTCAAGGTATTTGCAATAATTTCCATGCCACACAATTCCCATAGAGTCAACTTCACTAAAACGTGTTTTAGTTTCAACTCTACTTATTAATCTTTTTCTTTTAGCCATTTGTTAAAATTTTCCCCATTTCTCATCAGAATATTATAAATTCCTCTTATCCAGCAATTTTTAAAACCAAAACCTTCTACACTTTTTTTGTTTTAATATCAAAAAAAAGAATACAAGCAGTTAATTCAAGGTTTATTTTATCAATTTTTTCGATGATAAAATTTCACCTATAAAATTAAAAAGTGTCAAATATAAGATAAAATTTCCAATTGTTTTTTTTAACTGTGAAAAATTTATAAACGCTGTTTTAGAATAGGAATTATATTTAAAAAAAAACTTATTTGGTAAAAAAAATTAAAAAGTTAGTCAATTTCTAAAAATTAAAGTCTATCTTTAAAAAACTAAAATTATGTTTAAATAAAAATTAAAATTATGGTTAAATTCAAAACTTTTATCGCAATTTTATTGTTAGCACAAACTCTAGTTTTTTCTCAAAATCTTTCAAAAGACTTTACCGTTTCAACAGCTAAACCTTATGATGTTATCGATGCAGGAAGTAAAGAATATATTTCTCTTGATAATGGGTTTGTTATTATGGCTAAGATGAGCAAGGGCATAGTTTACCTTCAGAAATTTGATGTAAATCAGATGAAAGAAGTATCCCGTAATACTTATAGTGACCTTCCAAAAAAAGCTTTTTTTCAGGATATAATTAAGCTGGAAGATCGCATCTATTACATATTTGAAGTATTTGATAAAAAAGCAGGCACATTTAAAGTTTATAGCAGAGAAATTAACACCAATGATGCATCATTTAAAAAACAGGTTGTGCTTTTTACAACAAGCAGACGTGTTGTTAATCCTAGAAAAACCGGAGAATTATCAAGAGCACGAGTCGGATTTGCCGCATTTGCTGCGGGACCTAAATTTAAGATACATAAGTCTTTTGATGAATCAAAAGTTATGATTAATTATAGATGTTATCCCATCTCTAAAGATGACTCAAAAAACTATGATGAAATCGGATTTTATGTATTCGATAATAAGATGCAAAAAATTTGGGGTAAAGAGGTAAAAATGCCTTATACCGAAAAACAAATAAACAATATAGCTTATTCAATAAGCAGCAATGGTGAAGCAAAAATGCTTGTTGCAAACAATCAAAAAAAATCATACGAAGTGTTTTTAATTAATACTTCGGGAAAACTAATTGCCAAAGAATTGGGGATGTCTACAGATCAATTGGTTCGGAACATGAAAATCAAAGAAAATAAATCAGGGAATTTCATATGTGCAGGATATTATGCAAATGGCATTGAATTCAAATTCAACGTATTTACCGGGGGAGTATTCGTTTTTAATGTAAATGGTCTTATGTATTTTGAAATGGACAAAGATGGAAACTTGTTAAAAAACAAAAACTTTAACTTCAGCAAAGAATTTATTCAACAAAACCTAAACGACAGACAAAAAAAGGCCGTTGAAAAAAGAGAAAAAGATGGGAAAGCCGGGATATTGGATTTATTCCTAACTGATTTTGTTGTTAAAGAAGACGGCAGTGCTTTCTTTATAGGTGAGCGTCAATACGTAAGAAACGAATATTACGGACCTCAAAAGAAACAAGTTTACCATTTCTCAAATGTTGTAGCCATTAAAGTAAATAAAAACGGGGATCTTGCATGGATGAAAAAACTAACGAAAAATCAAGCTGGAATAATGGGAGGAGGACAAATGAGTATTGCATACATGGAGGGCAAAACAGCAGATTATGTTACTTATGTTGACAATCCAAAAAATATCGAACTCAATGCAAATGACGGAATTCCGGTTGCACATAAAGATGGTTTAGGTGGATACCTTACTACTTATAAAATTGACCATGCTACAGGAGCTATAGAGAAGCACACCATTTGCGATTTAAATAATATCAATAACCATAAAGCTTATCAATTCAAAACATGGAGGATTTTGAGAGCCGGTGACGGAATTTTTCTTATGGAAATTTACATAAAAGGAAAAAAAGATACTATGGTTAAATTTGTGTTGAATTAAATTTTTTAAAATATAAAAATTAAAAATCTGTTCTAATTAGAGCAGGTTTTTTTTTTGAGCAATTTAATTTATTCTTCCAAAAAAATTTTCATTTCACATTCTGCCATAATGTTTCCATCCTGTCGAACAACTCCTTTAATTATATGCACATTCATTACCTGATTTACAATTGCAACTTCGGTTTTTATTTCTTTACCGGATTTTGGCAAACTATAAATTTCTAAATTATTAATACTTCCAATAAACCCTCTTTTAACGTCTTCGTTATTTTTAATTGCATTATATCCTGTCATGGCAGCCGCAGTTTGAGCAATATTTTCTATAATACCAGGCTCTTGAAGATAACCATCGTGACAAAATATGTTGTCATCTGTAACTGAAAGTTTGGTAAGTGCTTCTTTCTCGTTGGCACTACATAATTCAGAAACCATAACGATGGGTTCTCTTTGAGGAATGTAATTTGTTATTTTATTAGTATTTAACAAAGCTTATTTTCTTATTTTACATTTTAATAAGGATATGAAAAATCTGTAACCAAATTTTCCTCTCCTTGATTTTTCAAAACCAAGAAGTCACGATAGTGAGTTTAATTTACATGTTCTTCGATATAGCTATAAAGATCTTTTAGCGTTCGCACATTAAATATATCTTCACGTTTTACCTTAAATTTAAATTCTTTTTCTACTATTACTACAATATCAACAAAATCAAGACTTTCTATACCTAAATCTTTTTTTAAATGTGCTTCTTCAGTTATTGCACTTTCTTCAATCTCAAATTCTTCAATAAGAAACTCATTTACCTTATTCTCAATTTCTGTTCTAACCATTTTCTTTTCCTGTTTTAATATTTTGATATTATTAATGTTGAGTTGGTTACTCCAAAACCAAATGAATTTGACAAAATTACATTTAATTTTGCAGATTTTATATCTATAATAACACTTTATTTCAAAAAAAAAGGTTGTAATGAGTTTTTATCAATTAGCGTATCTCTTAAAGATAATGAAAAAGATTTTGAAGCATCCCAAGAGTTTTCATTACTGATTGGATACTAAAAAAATGTAAAATCTCCAATTTAAGTATGGTGGTTTAACATAACTTTTATTCTCGAAGATAAATGGACAAAACCGTTTCGAGAGACAAAAAGAGATTTGAATTATATTCAAACAGATAAGGAAAATAATACCAACTTGATTTCCAACCTGCCCGTCCTGCAGGCGGGTTTCCCGATAATTGTAAAAGGTATAATGCCGATAGATAATCAAATACCGATAAAGAACAGAGTGAATTTATCGGTAATTCTGATTACTAATCGGTATAACAAGTATTTTGAAAAAGCCATAATTCATAAGAGTGATTTATTTTCATGGAAAGGAGATGTAATAAAAATTTTGGATGTTATAAAGACAATCCAAAAAGAAAGAAATCCAATTATAGACATTTTTACCTAATCTCTGTTTTTTTTATGGGGGAAGAAACTTAGTTTTTAATAAACTTCTGAACCTTATTTCTTATTTTAATAAGATAAATACCATTGCTTAAATCAGAAACATCAATTTTATTGCTAATAAATGAAATAATTAAAATTGCTATATAAATATGTTTAAATTTTTTCATTATATATTAATATTCCCCCGTTACACAATTGTAGTGTGGTTTATTGTAAAAACCATTCCCCAAATATAACAAAAAAATTACATAGGGTCAATATTCACCACAATTTGCACCGATTTAAATCGGCTATCAACTTTAATATTGTTAATGGCATTGTGCAATAATGTTTTTGCTTTTTGATGCGATATTTTCTTTTCAATTTTAATTAATATACTTTTTAAATACAGATTTTGTATTCTGCCAATTAAAGGAATTTCGGGTCCTAAAACTCTGTTGCCAAACATTTGCCTAAGCTCAACAGAAAGTAATTTTGAAGCATGGTTAAGAATACTGCTGTTTTTATGTTTGAGTGTAATATTTAATAGGCGGTAAAAGGGAGGATATTTAAAACATTTTCTTTCTTCGAGCTGCTGTTTATACATATTTTGATAATTGTTTTCCTGTACATCAACAATAATTTGATGAGTAATATCTGAACTTTGTATTATTACTTTTCCCTGCTTATACTTTCTGCCTGCTCTGCCGCTAACCTGTGTCATTAATTGAAAACTACGTTCAAAGGATCTGAAATCGGGAAAATGTAACATATTGTCGGCATTTAAAATTCCAACTACACTTACATTATCAAAATTTAATCCTTTAGAAAGCATTTGTGTTCCAATAAGAATATCAACAGCCTTAACTTCAAAATCGCCAATAATACGCTGGTAAGCAGTTTTCGTTCTTGTAGTATCAAGGTCTAACCTTGCAACTTTACAATTGGGGAATATTGCAGATATCTCATCTTCTATTTGCTCTGTGCCAAATCCCATTGTTCGCATTGATGGCATACCACAAGCTTCGCAATTTTTTGGCAAACTTGTAGAGTATCCGCAATAATGACAAACCAATCTGTTAATTCCTTTATGATATGTAAGGCTAACATCACAATTGGTGCATTTAGGCACCCATCCGCAAACATTGCATATTAAATAACTTGAAAACCCTCGTCTGTTTTGAAACAAAATTATTTGTTCGCCATTACATAGTGCTTCATCAATATATTCGAGCATAATTGGAGTAAAAATACCCCGCATTTTTTTCTTTCGCCGGGCTTCACTAACATCTGAAAGAATAATTTCAGGCAGATCAATGTCTTTATATCTCTGTGTGAGATTTACAAGTCCGTAACGATTGTTTGTGGCATTATAATATGTTTCAATTGCGGGAGTAGCTGTACCAAGCAGAACTTTTGCTCCATGTTTTTTTGCAAGCATAATAGAAGCATCGCGTGCATTATACCTTGGGGCAGGGTTGTATTGTTTGTATGTGTTTTCGTGTTCTTCGTCAACAATTATTAATCCCAAATTGCTATATGGAAGAAAAATGGAAGAACGTACTCCAAGTATTACCTGATAGTTTTTTTTTTGCCTTACATTTTGCCATGTTTCAACTCTTTCGGCATCACTAAATTTTGAGTGATATATTCCAATTTTATTTCCAAAAACTTTTTTTAATCTGTTTATTATTTGTGCTGTTAAAGCAATTTCGGGAAGCAAATAAAGAACCTGTTTACCACTTTTAATAATTTCCGATATCAGATGAATATATATTTCAGTTTTTCCACTCGATGTAACACCGTATAATAATGTAACATTATAATCGTTAAAACTTTGTTTTATTTCCGTTAATGCCTTTTCTTGATATGTATTTAGTTTGTTAATAGGGCTTGTTTTTTCTACAGAAGCAGTTAATCGGCCAACTTCAGATTCATGTTCTTCTAAAATACCTTTTTTCAAAAGTGATGTTAAAATATTTGTGGAAACTTTAGCTTTGGTTAGTAAAGTCTTTTTTGCAAGTTCTTTTTTATTATTGCTGAAATAATCTGATAATTGCAAATAGTAAATCAGTATTTTTAATTGCTTGGGAGCTTTTTCAAGTTCGCTTAATGTTTTGTCTAAAATTATTTTATTTCTGTACTTTTTACTTAGCGATATATACTTTTCTGTTTTTGGTTTGTAGTTTTCTTTAAGTCTTTCTAAAACTATAATTGCTTTTTTATCTAATAAGGATTTTATAATGCTCAGGGCATTTTTTTGTTCAAACAAATTATTTATCTCTTTTACTGTTAAGGTATTTTTATTTGTAAGAACATTAAAGACTATTGTCTCATTTTTGTTAAGTTTTGATGTGTCGGTAAAATTATTATCAATCAATATTTTGGCTTCGCTTTCTAATTTTAATCCCGATGGCAAAGCAGCTTTATAAACTTCGCCCAGCGAACACATATAATAATTAGCTATCCATTCCCAAAATTCAAATTGCTTTTTACTTATTATTGCTTCATTATCTAATATTGATGCAATTTCTTTTACTGCATACTTCTCAGGCTTATTTTTATGAATCTCTTTTACTATTGCTGTATAGAATTTTTTTGCTCCAAACTGAATAACAACCCTCATTCCCGGTTGTAACTTATTGATATGCTCTTTTGAAATGCTATATGTAAATAATTTTGGTAAGGGTAGAGGGAGTATTACATCAGCATATAATAAAATATCAGGCATATTGTAGTCGTTCATAAGTCAAAAGTCAAAAGCCAAAAAACAAAAGTAAAAAGTTTGCTATTATTATTAACGTTATTTTTGAAATCTGACTTTATTTTTTTGTTCATTTTTTACACTTTTTTGTGTAAGCCTATTTTAGGACGAGACAATTGTCAATTATGTTCTTTATTAACTTTATTGAGCGGTTACGTTAATATTAATGCGCATCAAACCAGCTATCACCAATTCCCATGTCAATCGTTAAAGGTACATCTAATTTTACAGCATTTTCCATTTGTTGTTTAACTATTTTTTGTACTATGTCAATTTCCTCTTTAAATACTTCAAAATTTAATTCATCGTGTACCTGCATTATCATTTTACTTTTCAAATTATGCTTTTTAAATTCCTTGTATATACCAATCATAGCAATTTTAATAATATCGGCTGCAGAGCCTTGTATTGGTGCATTAATAGCATTTCGCTCTGCAACACTTCTCACAAAGTGATTGTTAGAATTTATATCTCTTAAAATTCTTCTTCGCTTAAAAATTGTTTCCACATATCCTTTTTCTCTGGCAACAAGAATACTTTTATCCATGTATTCTTTAACTTTAGGATAATTTTCAAAATAACTGTCAATTAATTTTTTTGCATCGGAACGTGTTATATTCAAATTCTGTGAAAGACCGAAAGATGATATTCCATATATAATACCAAAATTTGCCGATTTTGCGGCACTACGCATTTCTCTTGTTACATCGCTAATTTGAACTTTGTTTATTTTTGCGGCAGTTGCCTGATGTATATCTTCCTTGTTATTAAAAGCGATGATCATTCCTTCATCTTTACTCAAATGAGCCATTATTCGTAATTCCACCTGTGAGTAATCTGCAGAATAAAATATGTAATTATCACTGGCTGGCACAAACGATTTCCTTATTTCCCGTCCCCGTTCTTCTCTTATAGGGATATTTTGCAAATTAGGGTTGTCTGAACTTAACCTGCCGGTTGCCACTCTTGCCTGATTGAACGAAGTATGAATTCTTCCAGATTTTTGATTAATTAATTTTGGCAATGCTTCTGCATAGGTAGATAATAATTTTTTTAACGAACGATAATCTAATATTTGTTGAACTATTTCATAATCGTTCTTCAATTTTAACAATACATCTTCAGAAGTAGAATATTGTTTCGATTTCGTTTTTTTTGATGTTGAGGGCAATTTCATTTTTTCAAACAATACAATACCCAATTGCTTTGGCGAAGATATATTGAAAGTAGTACCGGAAAGTTTGTATATGTTTTTTTCTAAACCATCAATATCTTTTTTTAAATTTTTGGCAAAAACATTCAACTCTTCAGAATTTATGTTTACACCGATTTTTTCCATTTCAGCAAGAACATAAACCAAGGGCATTTCAACATTTTGGAAAAGCTCAAACAGGTCATTTTCTTTTAACTCTTTTTCAAGAATATTTTTTAGTTGAAATGTAATATCTGCATCCTCAGCACCATATTCAACAATATCCTTTAATGGTACTGTTCTCATGCTTCTTTGATTCTTTCCCTTTTTGCCAATTAAGCTTTCTATTGAAACAGGTAGATAATCAAGATATTTTTCGGCAAGAAAATTCATATTATGTCTGAGCTCAGGTCTGAGAAGATAATGTGCAACCATAGTGTCGAAAAGCGTACCCTGAACTTCAATGCTATACCATTTTAGCATTAAAATATCATACTTAATGTTTTGCCCGATCTTTATTATATCGCTGTTTTCAAGAACTTGCTTAAATTTATTAATACAAACTTGTGCTTCATCCTGATTTTCAGGAATTGGAATATAATATGCTTCATGCTCATTAAATGAAAAAGAAATACCAACCAGTTCGGCATTATTTGCATTAATTCCTGTCGTTTCAGTATCAAAACAAAATTCTTTTTGTTGATTTAATTTTAAAATTAACTCATTAGTTTTTTCTTCTGTATCAATAAGTTCGTATTTATGCGAAATGGTATTTATACTTTCTAAATTTGACGCAACAGGAGTAGAAAAAAGGTCTAATTGTGCATCATTACCAAATAATTTTGTTTGAGCTTTTACTTCTTCTTTTTTAGGAGGAATTGTAATTGGTGTATTTGAAACTTCAAATTTTAAAACTCTTGGTAAAATGGTTTTAAATCCAAGTTCATTAAAAATTTCTGTTATTTTTTCTTTATTTAAAGCACTTATTGCAAGCTCTGTTTCGTTAAGTTCAACAGGAACATTTATATTAATAGCAGCTAATTTTTTCGATAATTTTATTTGTTCAATATTATTTTCAATATTCTCTTTTTGTTTTCCTTTAAGTTTATCAATATTTTCAAAAAGTGTTTCAATGCTTCCAAATTCCTCTATCAGTTTTTTTGCTGTTTTTTCTCCAATACCGGGTGCTCCGGGAATATTATCAGAAGCATCGCCCCACAATGCAAGGATATCAATAAATTGTAGTGGTGATTTGATATTATATTTTTTATTTACAGCCTCAACGTCAACAATTTCTGTTTCGTTGCCGGAACGCTTTGGTTTAAACATAAAAATATTTTCTGATACAAGTTGAGCAAAATCCTTATCGGGAGTCATCATAAAAGTTACAAAGCCTTTTTTTTCTGCTTTTTTTGCAAGAGTTCCAATAGTATCATCTGCTTCGAATCCCTTAACCTCAATTACAGGAATATTAAATGATTCAATAATTTGCTTGATATATGGAACAGATAATTTAATATCTTCAGGAGTAGGTGAACGGTTTGCTTTATATTCAGAATACATTTCGTGTCTGAAATTAGGTCTGGGAGGATCAAATACGACAGCAATATGCGTTGGTTTTTCTTTATTTAATATTTCAATTAGCGTATTTGTAAAACCAAAAATTGCAGAAGTGTTTAATCCTTTAGAATTATATCTTGGATTTTTTATAAAAGCATAATATGCACGAAATATAAGTGCATAAGCATCAAGGAGAAATAATTTTTTTTGCATATTTTTTATAATATTTATAACTGGTTATATGGTTGAAGTCGTTTATCGTTAGTTTTGATATAAGGTAGAACATTATAATTATAAATTCAAACCCAAAAATCTGCACAAAAATAACATTAAGTTTATCTTTTTGCAATAACTAAGTTTTGGTCATTAGATATTGATTAGTTGATATTTATTTGTTTTTTGTTTTTTTGGATTTGGATTTCCCCCCAAAAAGTATAAAAATTTTACAAATTAGATACTAAATAATACTTACCTTTAAAGAAACAAATTTTTTTTCAATTATCATTAAAAAAATATTAATTATGAAAGCAAAAAATAGCAATAAAACAAAGACTGTTAAGACATTCGGGAAAAAAGATATAAAACTGGTAAATGGTGAAAATGTAAATGTTTCTTCTTCAAGAAAGCTTAAATTATAAATTTTCCGCACAAAAGTTTTTTATTTCTGGTTTGATAAATTCCAAATTGAATTTGGATTGTTCTTTCGGATTTCAAATCCGAAAGAGCAGATTGAGGAAATAATAATTGAATAATGAGAATAAAACTATTAGATTGTTTTCCGGATTTGTATGCAAAAATTTTTCCTGATTTTTTCAGTAAATCTATTGAAAAAGAAAAAATTACAACATGCAATGAGTGTATAATGCTGAAACCTGAGAATGCTATTATTTCTCAAAATTATTATTCTTCAAAAAGTAAGTGTTGTACTTTTTCCCCGGAAATACCAAATTATTTAATTGGGCTTATTTTATCTGATAAATCCGCCTATTTCGAAAATGGCAGAAACAGAATTATAAAAATTATCAATAGTGGAATAGGTGTATCACCCGAAGGGATTAAACCTTCCAGGCTTTATAATCTTAAATATCAAAAGGGCAAAATAGATGCTTTTGGAAAAAGCGAAAGCTTGAAATGTCCTTTTTATGACGAAAAGCTTGATACTTGCTCTGTTTGGAACGGAAGAAGTGCTATTTGTACAACATTTTTTTGCAAATACAACAATGGTATATGTGGTGAAAAATTCTGGAGAAATATTCAAAAATATTTACAGGAAACAGAAAAGCATCTTTCGCATTATGCAATGTTAAAACTCGATGCTATCCCGGATATTAATACAAAAATACCTGATGATAATTTCAAGTTGTTTGAAATAGATGAAACAAAACCTCCTGATTATGACAATATCTGGGGGAAATGGTTAGATAAAGAAAAAGAATTTTACATAAAATCACACAAAATAGTTTCTTCATTATCTAAAAGTGATTTTCAAAATATAATGGGAATTTCCAACGATTTTTTATTGCATAAAATAAACAGGGCAAAATTTAAAATGGAAAATCCCAAGTTGCCTGAAAAATTGAGATTAAATACGAATATTAACATTAGTCCTGTCGCAAATAATGAATTTATTATATCTTCGCCATATAGTACGTTTAGGGTTTCAACTGAAATGATTGAAATATTAGCTCTGTTTGATGGAAAAACCAAAACAACAGATATTATAAAAAACTTATCTTTAAAGGATATATTAGTTGAAAACGAGCTAATAATAAGCTATTATCAAAATCAAATATTAATTTTATGAAAAAAAATAAAAAAATACAATATTTTTGCATTTCATCTGTTTACAGATAAATATCATAATGAAAAATCGAATATTAAAATATTGCTTTTCTTTTATTATCATTTTGTTTATTGGTAGTTGTTCTGTTAAAAAAAACACAGGTTTAAGCAGAGCGTATCATAATTTAACTTCTCATTATAATGCTTATTTTAATGGAAGAGATGCATATAAACAAGGGGTTAAAAAAACAGATAAATCTATTGTTGATAATTTTACACTAATAATTCCTGTTTTCCCTCATAGTAGTCCTGATGCAGTAAGTGGTTCGAGAGGAGATATGGACAAAGCTATCAAAAAATCATCTAAAGTTATTAAATTACACTCAATAACAGCAAAACCAAAAAGGAAAAAAGGCGGCAGAATGACTCCCAAAGAAAAAGAATTTTACAATAAAAAAGAATATTGCAAATGGATTGATGATAGTTGGTTATTAATGGGAAAATCGCACTTTTACAAACATGATTTTTATCTTGCAAAAGAAAATTTTGAATATATTATAAAAGAATATAGCAACGACCCCATCAAATTTGATGCAATGATTTGGTTAGCACGGACATATAACGAACTGAAAGAATATAATAAAGCTGCTGACCTTATTGAAAGAGCAGAAGGAGATAAGGATTTTCCACGTAATTTGAAAAAAGAACTTACTACAACTTATTCTGATTTTTATTTAAAACAGAAAATGTATGAGGATGCTATTCCTAAGTTGGTAGTTGCCGTAAAAAAAGAAAAGAAAAAGAGAAAACGTGCAAGATATATGTATATTTTGGCACAGATTTATCAAAAATATGACCAATATCAGAATGCATCAAATTTATACAAACAGGTTATAAAGTCTAACCCGCCTTATGAAATGTCATTTAATGCAAAGATTAACAGAGCAACATCTTTTGATGTTTCGCATGGAGATAGTAAAGAAATAAAAAAACAACTGCGTAAAATGTTAAGGGATGATAAAAATATTGAATATCAGGATCAAATATATTATGCAATTGCAAATATTGAATATAAAGAAGGGAATATCGAAAGATCAATAGAACTTTACAAAAAATCTGCAGAGAGCAGTACTATTAACCCTGACCAAAAAGCTTTATCATTTCTTGCTATTGCTGACATATATTTTTCTAGACCCGATTATATTAATTCACAAATGTACTATGATAGCACAATAGTGTTTTTAACACAAGAATATCCCGATTATGATAAAATTGCTCTTAAATCAAAAAATCTTACCGAATTAATTACACATTTGAATGTTGTAAACAATGAAGATAGTTTACAAATGATTGCTCAAATGAGTGAAAAAGAAAGATTTAAAATAATTGACAAATTAATTCAGGAAATTAAAGATGAGGAAGAACGCCTAAAATTAGAACAACAACAACAACAACAAAATTTATCTCAATATTATCAAAATGAAAACAGATCTAATCAAGACAATTCAAATCAGGGTGGTAAATGGTATTTTTATAATCCATCTACATTAAGTTTTGGAAGATCTCAGTTTATTAAAAAATGGGGAAACAGAAAATCAGAAGATAACTGGCGAAGAAAAAACAAATCTATTGTTATGGCTATAGATGAAAATGAATTTGAAGAAGAAGTTGAAGATACTACAAAAAAAATAATGGATAATAAAACCAGAGAATTTTATCTTCAGGATTTACCATTTAACGATTCATTGTTAGTATTATCTCATGATAGAATTAGAGAAGGATTATTCAAAGCAGCAGGAGTATATAAAGACAAATTACTGGATTTTCCTAAATCTATTGAAACTTATGAATTGCTTCTAAAAAGATATCCTGAAAATGAATATTTATTAGATTCATATTATCAATTGTACAAATTAAATGTTTTGGAAAACAATAAACCGGATGCAGAAAAGTATAAAAATTTAATAGTTAACAATTATCCAAAAAGTAATTATGCCAATGCACTAACTAATCCGAATTATTTACAAGAGCTTGAAGAACAAGAGCAAAAGTCAAAAATCTTATATCTTGAAACCTATAATCATTATTTAAAGCACAATTATTTTAAAGTTATTAAAAACTGTAATATTGCAGATTCTACAATGCAGGAAAATCCTTTACTGCCAAAATTTTCATTATTAAAAGCTCTTTCTATTGGCAGTATACGCGATTTGAAAAATTTTAAAAGAGCATTAAGATACATTATAAAAACATATCCTAAAACAGATGAAAAAACTGTTGCCGACGTTCTGTTTGCAAAAGTTAATGCCCCCGATTTTGCTTTTTCTGACAGCGGACTTGTTGCATATAATGCTTATGATTCCATGTATAATATTGAAGATGTAGAGGATGATTTTCCACAAGATTCATTAACAATTGATACTATTGTAGCAGATGTTAATCTTGATGAAGTATACAGTTTCAACGAAAGCTCAAATCATTTTTATGTTATAATAGTTGACAAAAAAATTGATATCAATCGTCTGAAATTTAATGTAATCAGTTATAATATTGATTATTTTAGTATGTTCGATTTTAATGTTAGTGCTGTTGACCTTGATGATAATTACAAATTAATCTCAGTTAAAATGTTGGACAGCAAAAGACAGGCAATGGCTTATTTCAACAGACTGAAAAAAGATAAAAAGGAATTATTTAACAAGTTGGAAATAGATAATTACACCCATTTTATTATTTCTCCGGATAACTATTCTGTGTTATTTGGTGATAAAAATGTAGAGCAGTATATGAAATTCTTTAGCCAAAAATATTTAACAGAATAAGTAAGTATTAAGTTTACAGTAGGCAGTTGACAATTGACCCGAGTACTTGAGAGTAAACACTTGCCTGACGGCAGACAGGCAGACAGGCAGACAGGGTTACAAAAAATGTAATTGATGAAAAAAATAAAAATTTTATGGACAGACGATGAAATAGACTTGTTAAGGGCACATATTATTTTTCTTGAACAAAAAGGATATGATGTTGTAACGGCAAATAATGGTGATAAAGCAATTGAACTGGTAAAAGAACAAAATTTTGACATTATTTTTCTTGATGAAAACATGCCGGGTATTAGTGGTTTGCAAGTGCTTGCCGAAATTAAGAAAATGTACCCTGCCATACCGGTAATAATGATTACCAAAAGCGAAGAAGAAAATATAATGGATAAGGCTATAGGTGCTAAAATAACCGATTATCTTATAAAACCAGTTAATCCAAACCAGATCTTACTTGCAATAAAAAAGAATACAGAGCATCGCAGATTAGTAACAGAAAAAACCACATCAGCATATCAATCGACTTTTAATGAGATAGGGATGCAGATCAATATGGCAAATTCTTTTAATGAATGGGTTGAAATTTACAAACTGCTTGTATATTGGGAAATTGAACTGGAGAAATCGCATGAAAATACAATGGATGAAGTCTTGAAAATGCAAAAAACCGATGCAAATAACTCTTTTGCAAAATTTATTAAAAATAACTACTGCTCATTTTTTGATGAAAATAACGAAGAAAAACCTATAACATCTCCAAATGTTTTTAAAAATAAAGTTTTTCCGATTTTAGAAAATAACGAAAAGGTATTTGTAATGCTGGTCGATAATTTAAGATTTGACCAGTGGAAAGTTTTACAGCCAATTATACGCGAGTATTATCACTTAACAGAAGAAAATATTTTTTGCACTATTTTGCCAACAGCAACACAATATGCAAGAAATGCAATGTTCTCGGGTTTAATGCCATCAGAAATTGAAAAACTATATCCCGATTTTTGGTTGAACGATGAAGAGGATGGCGGAAAAAACATGCACGAAGAAGAAATGCTTAAAGGTCAGTTATCAAGAATAGGGAAAAATTACAGCTTTTATTACGACAAAATAAGTAATCAGAAAGCAGGACAAAAACTTGTAGATAAATTCAAAGATATTATCAGTAATCAGTTAATGGTAGTAGTTTACAATTTTGTTGATATACTTTCGCATGCAAGAACCGATATGAAAATGATACGCGAACTTGCAGCCGACGAATCGGCATATCGTTCATTAACATTATCATGGTTTCAGCATTCGGCAATGTTGGAAATGCTTAAATTACTTGCCGAACAAAAAATAAAAGTGATAATTACAACCGATCACGGCACAATACGTGTGAACAATGCAATAAAAGTAATTGGCGATAGAAATACAACAACAAATTTGCGATATAAACAAGGAAGAAATTTGAATTATAACAAAAAAGAAGTTTTTGAAATTCTTGACCCCTCAGAAGCATATTTGCCTAGCACCAATGTTAGTTCAAGCTATATTTTTGCTCAGGGCGATGATTTTTTTGCCTACCCCAATAATTATAATCATTATGTAAAATATTATCGTAATACATTTCAGCATGGTGGAGTATCCTTAGAGGAAATGTTGGTTCCCCTTATTACTCTTACGCCAAAATAATGAATAATATAAAAATATCATCACTTAAAAACATTGATATTGCTGCAAAGCAATTTATTGATATTTACAAAAATCATAAAATAATTGCATTTTACGGACAAATGGGAGCAGGCAAAACTACTTTTATAAAAGCTTTATGCAGGCAGCTTGGAGTAGTTGATGATATTGTAAATAGTCCAACATTTTCAATAGTTAACGAATATATTACTGTTGATAAAAAGAAAATATATCATTTCGATTTTTTTAGAATAAAAAAAGATGAAGAAATATATGATATAGGTTTTGAAGAATATCTTAATAATTTTGATTATTGCTTTATTGAATGGCCTCTACCAATAATAAAAAATATACTTCCGCAAGAAATAACATCTGTAAATATTAAAGTGCTTGATGATAATAGCAGAGTGATAGAGCATTTTTCAAAATATAGTCCCTGAATACAGGTTCTCAGTCATTGAATATACATCCTCAGTCATTGAATACACGCCCTCAGCCACTAAATACAGGTTTTCAGTCAGTATAAAAGATATTTTAAATATAAAATATAAAGAGAGAGTTTTTTGTTATATTTGTAGAATTAATGTTATACAATTTTACAATAAATGTTGTGCGAAAAAAAATATATTTTAAAGAATTTGAGTTTAATAGTAATGAACATATTTCTTTTGACTAATATGTCAAGTTTTGCTCAATCAGATTCTGTTTCAATTTTAAAGAAGGAAAACAAGAAAATAACTTTTAGTGCAAACAGTTCGTATTTAATGAATTTTGATTTGAGTTTCAAGGATGGATTTTCTTTTATTACAGCGGCAGTGATAAAAAAAGCTAATCATAATTTATCAATTGCGCCTGTTTGGTGGATTGATAAAAACAGAAACGGAAATATTTTTAAAGGAGGAATGCTGTCATACCGATTTTTCCCAAGCAGAAATCGTAAGTGTCTAAATTTCTATTTCATTTATGATTTAATGTTTACTTTTGAAAAAAACGAATGGGAAAAGAATATGGAGTATATTCCGAAACAGTATTATGATGTTTCTTTTAAAAGTAGGTGGCACTCATTGAAAAATCAAGTGGGTTATGGTTTTAATATAAATATTTACAAAGGATTCTACTTTAATCAAAGCATGAGCATAGGAATTGAATTTTATAATTATACAAGTAAAACTGATGTTAAAGACAACCCTAGTTTATCAAGCGAATATTCGAGTGGAAATATATTTTCAGACTCTAATGCAAGCAGCTTATTAATGATAGGAATAGGATATAATTTTGAAAAATAAAAATCTTCCATATTGGTTATTTATATTATCTGTCTTTTCGGCGTTGCTCATACCTACTTTGGTACAAGACGGAATGTTTTTGGATGGTTTAGTTAATAGCTCCATTGCAAGAAATCTTGCAAAAGGTGAAGGTGGATTATGGGTACTTCAATATTCAAAAACTTTCAGCAATCCTTTTTATGACCAATTGCCTTTAGCAATTGGATTGCAATCTCTTTTTTTTAAACTATTCGGAGACCATTTATTTGTAGAAAGGATTTATAGTATTCTTACTGCAATAATAACTGGGATTTTTATTATTAAAATATGGAAACATATATTCAGGGATAATAATGAGTTAGTGGCATTGAGCTGGCTTCCGTTTCTTTTTTGGATAATTACTCCAGTAGTATTTTGGTCATACTCAAACAATATGTTGGAAAACACAATGGCAATTTTTGACATAGCTGCAATTTACCTCATTATAAAAGCACTAGATACAAATAAAAAAATATTTATAAGACTTGTAATTACGGGAACATTGATTTTTGCAGCATTTTTTTCAAAGGGACCCGTTGGAATTTTTCCTTTAGCAACTGTTTTTATTTATTGGCTATGTTTTAAAAACTTATCCTTTTTTAAAGCAATGAAATATTCAGCCATTGTTTTCTTTGTCCCAGTATTATTATTGTCGTTACTATTTTTATTTGAACCAGACGCTTTACATAGCATATCAAAATTTCTAAGTCAGCAGGTGGCAAACAGCATTGAAGGAAAAAGAGAATTGGCCTCTAGCAGATATTATATTGCTGGCAGATTACTTAGCGAGTTAATTCCTGTCATGATTTTATTATTAGTCCTTTTTGTCATAAACCAAATCAAGCAAGTGAAAATAGCAACAAATTTAAACAATAAAAAATTATTATTTTTCTTTTTAGCAGTAGCGCTTTCTGGTTCTTTACCAATCTTAATTAGCTTGAAACAAGCAGGCTATTATCTTGTTCCTTCATTTCCTTTTTATGCGTTAGCTGCAGGAATCATTGCTGCTCCCCGATTAAATGTATTGATGCAAAAAATAAAATCCGAAAGCAGAAGTTTTAGAATAGTTACAATTATAACAATGATTTTGTTTTGTGGAACTTTAATTTTCTCATTCATGCAAACAGGAAAAATAGGAAGAGACAAAGAAACCGTAAAAGACATATACATTATTGGAAAAATTGTGCCAAGAAATTCAATTATTTCCATTTGCCCTAATTTGACTTACGATTGGGGATTACATGCTTACATGATGAGATATTTTAATAATAGCATGGATGAAAAAAATCAACATGAATTTTATATTACTGAAAAAGACTGTGAAAACGAAATAAATAAAGACTATATGAAAATTGAGACAAACACAAGTATTTATGAGATTTATAAGCGTAAATAAAAATCTTATTGCATTATTTTTTCTTTGTCAGGTTTTATTTACAAATTGCAAAAAAGAATCTCCTTTTGACACAGGTGATTGGGAATTAACATTTAACGAAGAATTTTCGGATACTGTACTAAACAAAGAAATATGGAAAACTAAATTCCCTTGGGGGCAATTATCCTCAAATGATGATAAATATTGTTTTATTGATTCTGCTTTTACAATAAAAAATGGCATTTTACATATTCAGGCAAAACGAGATACAGTTATGGGTTTGGTACATGATGATAATTATAATTATTCTTACAAACTTTTTTATTTAACATCGGGAATGCTTCAATCAGCCGATTGCTTTTCACAACAATATGGTTATTTTGAAATTCGTTCAAAAATTCCTTATGGTTCAGGATTTTGGCCTGCCTTTTGGCTTATGGAGCGAAATTTTTGGCCACCAGAAATAGATGTTTTTGAAATTAGTGGCAGAGAACCCAATAGGTTACATATGGCAAATCATTTCATGAATAAAAATGAAATACACAGACAAAATTCAATTACAATTAATGGACCTGATTTTTCAAAGGATTTTCATATTTTTGCAATTGAATGGAATCCGAAAGAAATTATTTGGTATCTTGACAATAAAAAAGTATTCCGGTCAGAAACAAATATTCCAAATACGGGAATGTATTTGATTTTAACTTTAGGACTTGGAGGAAGTAATTTTTCGGGAGAAGTGGATAACACAACTCCATTACCAAATTCGTTTGACATTGATTATATCCGTGTTTATCGCAAAAAATGAATAAACTATGATTAAAAATATAAAAAACATAAAGCATACAGAAAGCAATAACTTTTTTTTGCTTGCCGGTCCGTGTGTTGTAGAAGACGAACAAACAGTTTTTGAGATAGCAGAGAAAGTACAGTTTGTTACTGATAAATTAAAAATACCTTTTGTTTTTAAGGCATCATTTAAAAAAGCTAATCGTACAAGTTTATCATCTTTTACAGGTATTGGCGATATGCAGGCAATTGAAATTTTAAAAAAGGTAAAAGAAAAATATAATTTGCCAATTGTTACCGATATTCACACAGAAGAAGATATTGAAAAAATAAAAGATGTAGCAGATATTATTCAGATACCTGCTTTTTTATGCAGACAAACAGATTTACTTATCGCGGCAGGCAATAGCGGAAAAATTGTTAATATTAAAAAAGGGCAGTTTCTTTCTGCCGAAGCTATGCAATATGCTGTTGACAAAGTAAATTCAACAAAAAATAAAAATGTAATGCTTACCGAACGAGGAACAAGTTTCGGATATCAAGACCTTATTATAGATTATAGAGGAATACCTGTAATGCAAAAAACCAATTGTCCTGTTATTTTAGATATTACACATTCCTTGCAACAACCAAATCAAAACACAGGAGTTACAGGTGGTTTGCCCGACATGATTGAAACAGTTGCAAAAGCAGGAATTGCTGTAGGTGTTGATGGTATATTTTTGGAAACACATCCAAATCCTGCAAAAGCAAAATCGGATGGAGCAAATATGTTAAATCTTGATAAACTGGAAAATTTACTTGATAAGCTTGTTAAAATAAGAGGAGTAGTAAATATATTATAAGTGGGTTGACAATAGACAATTAACAGTAGGCAAAATGAAATATATGACATTCTCCAAAAAGAAAATCTCATTTCGAATTCAGGTTAAAAATTATCAAAATTCTGCAGATATGGGTGTTGTTTAAATCTATACAATTAGCATTAGACAAAGAAATTTATTTTGTCAACTTTAATCATTTAACATGAAAAATTATTATTTAAAAAAAATTTGATTATAGCTGCAGGCTAGTGTGATAATAAAGCAAGCTAATTGTTTAATATTTTAAATTCTACTCTCCGGTTTTGTTTTCGCCCTTCTTCGGTTTTATTATCTGCAATTGGCTGGTAAAAAGCATAGCCTTTATATTCTAATCGACTATTATTTATTCCATTATTAATTAAATAATCAACTACCGATTTTGACCTGTTAGTAGATAAACGCTGATTTGTAGCCAGACTGTTAGTGTTATCGGTATGTCCGCCAATTTCAATTCGCATATCAGGGCTATCTTTTAAAATTTTCACAATCCTGTTTAATTCTGTAAGAGAAGCATGTTCTAATTCGGAACTGGCATGTTTAAAAAATAAATTATTCAAAATAATTTTTGAACCTTTTTCTAATGATTCTAATTCTACATCTAGAATAATTTCGCCAAATTCTTTACTTTCGGGCAAATCAAAATTAGCAGAATTAAACAAATAATCATCAGCATAAACAGCAATTCCATAATTTTTACCGGAGGGTAATGTTATGAGATATTCACCTGTTTCACTATTTGAGTTAAAAACTGCTATAATTTCGTTTTTTTCATTATCAAATATTTCAATTTTGGCTTCAATAAATTTGCCTGTTTTGCTATCTTTAACTTTCCCTTTTACTAAAGTAAGATTCACCGTTTTATTATCATCTTCAAAAGCAGTAAAGTTTATCATATAAATATCTGTACTGCCTTTCCCTCCTTGTTTTATCGATGAAAAATAACCGTGCCTACCGTCAGCAGAAGTAACAAAGAAAATATCATCATTGCCTGTATTTATTGGATAACCAATATTTTCAGGTTTAGACCATATTCCATTTTTATTTTTAGCCGATTTAAAAACATCATATCCACCCATTGTGTTATGACCTTTTGAGCTAAAATATAAAGTTTTACCATCGGGGTGTGCAAAAACACCTTCCTCGTCATATTCTGTATTAATTATATTTCCAATATTTGTAGCATTACCCCAGTCTCCATTAGCTTCTTTGGTACATATATAAATATCCTTTTTTCCATAACCATTTGGTCTGTTACTTGTAAAATATAGAGTTCTTCCATCAAATGAAATGCTTGCAGAAAATTCACTATATGGTGAATTTATACTATTTGGTAAAGCTTTAGATTTTGACCACTCACTGCCTTTTAATTCACAATAATATATATCTCCAGCATAAATATCGCCACTTTTTTTAATACCTTTGTATACATACAATTCTTGTCCATCAGGAGATAGACCAACAGTAGCATCATGGTTAACAGTATTTACGGGAGCACCGATATTTGTAGGAGTGCCCCATATCCCGTTTTCATTATAGCTGATATAAATGTCTTCATAAAATTCAAGGCTAAAAGGGTCTCTTAAACCACCGGTAGTTTCTTTGCGTTTTGAAGTAAATATCATCATTGATTCATCGGCAGAAATTAATGGACAATATTCTGCAAATTGAGAATTAATTTCGTTTAAGCTTATTATCATTCCGATTGTTGGTTTTTTCATTAATTCTTTACCTGCTGTACATTCTTTAAAACGTTTTTGAAGTGTTGTATGCCAATTATATAAAATATTTGGTGATAATGAAATTTTGAAACCATTATATTCTTCAATTGCTTTATCAAAATTAAGCATAGATTGATACGATTGTCCAATTCTATATTTTATATCTTTTGCTATTTCTCTATCTAATTTGTATGCTTCTTGTAGATAAGGCAAAGCCTTTGAAGCGTCTGCCGAATTAATATAGCAAATGCCAATTTTATAATTTAATTCAGAATTATTCGGGTTAAAATCGTTAGCTCTAATGTAACTATTTAATGCTATTCCAAACGATGAATCTTGGTAGGCATCATTACCATCATAAAGATTATCCATAGCAACATTAAAATTTTCCTTGTCATTTTTAAATAACTTTTCGGAATTATAAAGTAATTGGGCTAACCCCATTTTTCCTCTATTTTTTAACCCTAACCATACTATCAAATCAATTTTTCTAATCCCGACCAATTTGGCTAATTTTTATAACTTTGAAGTGTAAATTTAATAATTAATCCTAAATCTTCAAATTATGAAAAAAATAATTAAGCCTATTTTCCCTTTTATAATTTCTATTTTATTTCTTACGCCTTTTATATTGGCAAACGAAAAGGCACTTGAGAATTTAAATTGGTTTAAAAAAATAGTAAAAATGTTTGAATTAGTATATAACAATTGGACTTGGTTTGTTGGGGCTGTAATAGTATTTATTGGCTTATACTTTACTGTTAAGTTTTTGGTTGAAATGTTTCTTGAAAAAAGAGAAAAAGAATACAAAAATATTGAAAAAAAGAATGAGGAAAAATACAAAAATCTTGATAAAAGATTAAAAGATATATCAGAAGCAATTAAGATAACGACAACTTATTCTTCAATTACAGATAGAATTGTTTGCGATTATATTCTAACGAATGTTACGTCAGAAGATTTGAGCGATTATCTGTATAACGCTAAACTTTTTGCCGAAAGGTTGCGAAATTACGGTATTCCTGAAGATATTTTGATTGAAATTAGCTCTAAACACAATGAAAAGCGGGCAGAACAAATTAAAAAAACAAAGGAAAAATTAAAAGAACAAAAAAATGAACATAATTCAGATAACGGAAAAATTTCCAAGTGAAATTGATTCAATAAAGTATTTTGAATCGTATCGGTGGAAAAAGAAAAGAATTTGTCCGCATTGCGGAAAAGAACACAAAGGTAAACGAAATAAGGATTTTCGGTTTAAATGTATTCATTGTAAAAAATCATTTTCGGTAACAACAAAAACTTACATACACGATACAAGACTACCTTTAAAGAAGTGGCTTTTAATGTTTAGTATTATTTGTGATGCAAAAAAGGGATTATCTGCTTTGCAACTTCAAAGGAATTTAGACATAAGTTATCCAACTGCTTTTAAGTGTTATCATAAAATAAGAGAAATGATGACTTTAGAAAATAAAGAGGTTGATTTAGAGGGAATTATGGAACAAGACGAAACTTTTGTAGGTGGAAAACCACGACCAATGTCTAATCCCGACTGTTTGCAACCAAAAGAGAGAAAAGAACTTGATGAAAAAATTAAAGAATATAAAGAGGAAGGATTTAATTTTGAAACAAGAAAAAAGCGAAAAGTAGCTTGCGATAAGGATATAAAAAGAGGCAGGGGAAGTCAAAAGAAAACCTCAGTAGTTGGACTTGTTCAGCGTGATGGCGAAGTAGTTGCAGAAGTAATGCAAGGCTTAGGCTATACAAACCTCAAAAAACTTGTTGAAAAGCATGTAGAGAATATTGATGACTCTTTAGTGATTACAGACGAATATAAAGGATATAGTCAATTTAGTAAAATAATTGAACATATCCAAATTGAACACAGCGAAATGTACTCATACAGAGGCATTAATACGAATACAATAGAAAGTTTCTGGGCATTTATTAAGAGGCAGATTATGGGACAACATCATCACGTTACCCCAAGAAAATTGCCACTTTATGTAGCCGAAACAGTTTTTAAATTCAACAATCGTAAAAATGACGATATGTTTGAAACATTAGTAAAATTAAGTATGACAACTAAAAATTAAAAAATATGATTACAACAGCTATGCAAGTCGAATTAAGATTTTTAATTATAAAAATAGTAAAAGAATCTAAAAAAAAGATGACTATAGATGAAATAATAATGAAACCTCCTTTTGGAAGAGTACAAACTTATCGAGACTATATCCCTGATGCTATATGTGAATTGTATGACTACGGTATTCTTGAAGTTGAATTCAAAAAGGGTTTTAGTTCAAAAATAAGACTAAATAATAGTTATGAATATATTGTCAGTTTTTCTGATAAAGTATATTAACTATGTACTGGTGTTACAATACAAAGTGATTCGATTTCTGACTTATTAAAAAACAAAAAATAATCAGGTAATTCACTTATGTTTTTTTGTTTTAGAAAATGACCAAAGTTTATAGACGGGCAAAAAGCAAAATCCTTATTTAAAGGATGATTAAAATCAATAATTCCCTTGCTAATTTTGCGAACAACAAAAAAACCTTTTACTTGTTTATGTTTTGCTATTTTCAAAGTCCATTCATAATCTTCGAGTAAATAATTATTCATAGTTTTTAATTTTTGATTATTTCCAAAGATAATATTTTTAAGTAATTAATTGGGCATGTTAAAAAAACATTTAATATATTTGTAGTTAGAAAATAAAGAAAAGCGTTAGCTTTTATTCTTGTTTTAGAAATCTGACAATTTTTAATGTACGCAAGGATGATAAGGATAACGCTCACGTTGTGGCGTGGGCTTAACTTATTTGCGTACAGGGTTTGTCAGAACCTCTAAAACAGATAAGTTATAGTTCCACGCTTTTTTATTTTAATTAACTCTGTTTGGAGCTGACAGAAAACAAATACATAAATATTATGAGAAATTTAATTTTATTGTTTTTAACTGCAACAATGATATTGTTTGCGGGATGCACGAAAGAAGGTCTTGACGGAGAAGATGGACTAAATGGTATTAATGGCATTGATGGTGTTGACGGTACTTATGGTGCAGATGGGACTGACGGAACAGACGGAACAGATGGCACAAATGGTACTAATGGACAAGATGGGAACGCTAATGTTAAAACTTATACCATTGTAGTGTCTCCATCAAATTGGGTTGAAACAGGAACAGTGGGTGAAACAATGTATGGTTATTATGCTCAAAAATACATGTCTGCACTCAATAGCAACATGGTTAATTATGGTGCTGTATTGGTTTATTTATCTTCTGGCGGAGTTTATATGGCATTACCTATGTCTATGACTTATGACGGATGGGTAACTTTTTTTCAGTATGGTTATGAACTCAATTACATTGAAATAATGAAACAAGATTCTGATTTGTTGACTTTAGGGCAAACCACTACCTTGACTTTTAAAGTTGTTCTTATTGAAGGAACAGCAGGAAAATGCTTTGTAATACCACCAAACCTTGACATAGCAGATTACGAGTCAGTTAAAGAATACTATAATTTAGAAAATTAAGAATCATGAAAAAGAAATTATTATTCTTGATGTTAATTGCTGTGCTTATTTTGCAATGCCAAACAATGGAATTGAGTGTAGAATGAATATTTTGTTGCAATTTGTAAATAAATTAATAAAAAGCTTTCTTTGGAAAAGAGAAGGTTTTTTATTAATTTTACTGTGTAAAAAAGGGTTAGCCCAATTACTTTATAATTCCGTAACTTTTTATCAAATGGAACATTTTCCTGTCCAAATGTTAAAACAGAACAAAATGTCAAAAAAATTAATGTAAATATTTTTAATTTTTTTAACGCCATATAAAATAATACTCAATTTAATTATAACTTGTTTATTTACTTAATACTTTAAATTCAACCCGTCTGTTTTGTTGACGACCTTCATCAGTATCGTTTGTGGCTACTGGTTGGTCAAAAGCATAACCTTTAAATTCCAATCTTTTTGCATCAATGCCTTTACTAATGAGGTGTTCTACAACTGCCTTGGCTCTGTTTTCTGAGAGGCGTTGGTTTGTAGTTCTTGAACCTCTATTGTCAGTATGTCCTGAAATTTCAATTCTGGATGTTGGAAAATCAGTTAATAATTTCACTAATCTTTCTAATTCAGGAAAAGATTCCGGTCTTAAAGTGGCTTTGGCATAGTCGAAGAAAATATTTTTAAGAATAATCTTTGAGCCAATATCCATTTTATTTAATAAAATATCTTTTGTTATTTCCTGATAATTTGTTGCAGCCGGTATATTAAAGTTTTCTGAATGAAATAAATATGTTTCGGCTTTAACAGCAATACCATAATTCTTTCCTGAAGGTAAAGAAACAAGATATTTACCTGTAGAACTATTAGATTTCGCTATAGAAACAACCTCATTTTTTTCATTATCTACTATTTCAATTGTTGCTTCAATAGGATTTAAAGAAATTGCGTCTTTAACTGTTCCCTTAAGAATTGTAAGCCTTGTTGTTTTAATTTCAACAGATTCTTCCATAATTGTTTCACTAACAGGAGCAATATTTGCTAATAGATTATCTTCATTACTTTGAACAATTGGTTTTTCAGGTCCTCTGAATGTAATCATATAAATATCATAATCTCCATATCCATCTTCCTTAACAGAAGCATAGTAACCATGTTTTCCACTTGCACTCATAACAAGGAATACATCATCATCTGGTGTGTTGATAGGATAACCTATATTTTTTGGTATAGACCATGTTCCGTCATCTTGCAATTCTGTACTGAAAATATCTAATCCACCCATAGATTTTTCGCCATTAGAACTAAAATACATGGTTCTTCCATCAGGGTGCATAAATACAGCTCTTTCTTCATACTCCGAATTAATAGAACTTCCTAAATTTTTTGCAGGACCCCATCTTTCTTTTTCTTCGCTCCAGTAACTCATAAAAATATCATGAGTTCTTGCAGTGAATCCATCAGAACTACTAACATCATAATTGTTTCCCGGTTTATTCGTTACAAAATACATAGTTTTACCATCAAATGAAAATGAGGCAGCAGATTCATGATAATCTGTATTAATATTCTTTTTTAGTGGATTATTATCCGGTTTTGACCACTCTGTTCCTTTTAACTCTGACACAGAAATATCTCCTCCATTATCTTTGCCATTATATGTGAATAATTGCTGACCATCAGATGATAAACCAACAGTTGCATCATTATTTGATGTGTTTAATGGTTTGCCTATATTTTCAGCTTTCTCCCATTTATTTCCCACATTATAAGCAATATAAATATCCTCATAAAAAAGGTTGTCAGATTCATCTCTTCCTCCACCTTCCGTATCTGCTCTTCTGGAAGTAAATATCATCATAGATTCATCTGCCGAAATAAGTGGGCTGTATTCTCTATACTTTGAGTTTATTGTAGGTCCAAGATTATCTATAAACACCCTTATAGGAGTTTTTACAATTTTTTTACCTACTTCACACTCCATTATACGTTTCTCTACTTTCTTTTTTTCTTTAGATAATTTTTGTGGAGATAGAATATTTTTATATTTTTTATAATATTCAACAGCCTTATCAAATTCATAAGACAAGTGATAACCTCTAGCTATTAAATATAAAATATCATCAGCAACATAGCGATTAACTTCAAATGCTTTTTTAAAATAATCAATACATTTTTCTTTTTGAATGGTATATAAATAACACATACCAATTTTATAATTAAGTAAAGCTATACTTGAATTTAGTTTATTAATTTCAAGATAATGTTCTAGTGCTCTGACAAATCCTCCACGTCCAAGCATATAGAATGCTTCACCTTCTTTTAGATGATCTTTAGCAATCTTATAGTCATCTTTTGAAGGAAAATCATCTTTTTCTAATTTAATTTCTTGTCCATAGCTCAAGCTAATTGAACAAAGAAAAAATACTGATAATATTATATTTTGAATTTTCATGCTTTTTAAAATTTTAAATTTATTAATGATTACATTCTTGTAAATACGTTGTTGCTATTTTAACTCCTAATTTTTCTGCTTCTTGCCAGTCTTTACATGCACCATCAAAATTTCTCATTTCTTCTTTTGCAATTCCTCTATTCAAATATGCATAACCATATTTTGGGTCAATCTGAATAGATTTATCAAAATTGGTTATAGCTCCCTTATAATCTTTAAGTTTCATTTTTGCTGTGCCAAGATTATTGTGTGCAAACACGTAATCATCTTTAATTGAAATTGCTTTTTTAAAATCTTCTATTGCTCCTTTGTAATCTTTTTTATCGCATTTTACACTGCCTCTGTTATTGTATGCAGAATAATAGTCTGATTTAATTTGTATTGCTTGATTATAAGATGAAATTGCTCCATCATAGTCTTCTTTTTTTCTTTTAACACTTCCAAGGTTGTTATATGTAAATTCCATTTTAGGATCCAATCTTATAGCTTGATTATAATCTGCAATTGCACCGTCATAGTCTTCTATTTGTCTTTTTGCACTACCTCTGTCATTGTATGCATAAGCGTATTTGGAATCAAGCATAATTGCTTGTGTGTAGTCTTCTATTGCCCCTTTATAATCTTCAGCTTGAAATTTAATCAATCCACTATAATAATATACTTTTGGTTCTTTTAATCCTTTTTCTATGGCAATAGCGTAATCTGCCAATGCTCCCTGATTGTCTTTATTCAAATGTTTAGCTCTTCCTCTGTTATAATATGCATTTATAATTGTTTCATCAAGCTCAGTTGCTTTATCAAAATCAGATATTGCTCCATCATATTGTTGTAATTCCATTTTAACACTTCCTCTGTTAAAAAATGCTTTAGCAAAATCAGGTTTTAGCTGAATTGCTTCATCAAAATTACTCAGAGCAGCTTCATAATTTTTACTGTTAAAATTATCAATTCCATTATTATATGCCAATTCTGCTTCTTGATCTTCTGCAACTACAAGCGTAGAATCTTCTTCTTGTGAGTGTGTAGAATCTTCTTCTTGCGAGTATGTTATAGAATAGCTTAATATTAAAAACGTTGCAAATAAAAATAAATTCCTCATAATTAAAGTATTATATAGTTAAAGGTTTAAAATGTAAAAATATAAAAAAATTTAACTATTCCATATAAATTATACTAAGAAATAATTCTAAATAAAAAATATTGGAAAAACTAAGAATAGAAATATTTTAAAAGAAAGGCTTAACTAATTGAAAACAACTTATAATACAATGGGAAATAAGTAGCATAAAAATCTAATATTTCACGAATATTTATTCTAATATCATTTTTTCTGGTTATTACCCAAGCATCTTTAACTTCACAACTTGCTTGTAATTCTTTTGCATCCTGATATTTAGCAAAATCCCCAATTAAATATTTATACCATCCATTATGCTGTATTTCTTTAACGGTCATATTCCCATTATATCTGTTATGTAATTCATTATATCCCATTGGTTTTCTACTTGCTCCAACTTGTATTTTAAAAACAACATTTTTAGGGCTCATATCTTCTATTTTCCACGAATTTGTAAATCCTAGATTTTTGCTTGTTGTCTCGTTTTCATCATTCGTAGTTTCATTATCTGTTGTTTCTGTGCTTTTCTCTGAAACATCATCATTAATTTC